>Ga0307477_10000995_pt1 | contig 26159 bp, 26 predicted proteins | sample atmos_gasesECM2C_FD_203316 | JGI IMG/M metagenome (GOLD analysis project Ga0307477, IMG submission 203316) | Hardwood forest soil microbial communities from Morgan-Monroe State Forest, Indiana, United States - atmos_gasesECM2C_515 | ecosystem: Environmental > Terrestrial > Soil > Temperate...
CCCTTCTATTTTATTTGGCGATGGTTTAGACCCCAGGGATATGGGCAGGCCGGCCAACAGGTGCGCCGGGATAGAGTAAAAAAAGAGGTAGGAGATGGCTCAGGACGGTCAGCCAAGCACTCATGGTTTGGAGCAACTCGGATTTCGCACTCCCAAGAAGGTGCATTGGAACTTAACCGCTGCCGAGCTCTATGAACGCGCCATCCAGGGCGGCGAGGGTAAGATAGCCACCGACGGGCCGCTCGTCGTGATCACCGGCCAGCATACCGGCCGCTCTCCCAAAGACAAATTCTTTGTCAGGGAGCCCTCCTCCGAATCCCACATCTGGTGGGAAAACAACCAAGCGATGGAAGCGGCGAAATTCGCAGCTCTGTTGGAATCGATGCTCGTCTATTCTCGCGACCGCGAGCTCTACGTCCAGGATCTTTACGGCGGCGCCGATCCAACCCATCGCCTTCCGGTTCGCGTCGTCACCGAACTTGCCTGGCACTCGCTGTTTATCCAGCACATGTTGATCGAGGTGAAGGCGGTTGAACGGCCAAATTTCAAACCGGAATTTACCATCATTTGCCTGCCCGGCTTTACTGCCGATCCAAAAGAGCACGGGTCCCGGACTGGTACTGTGATCGCCATCCATCTGGCGAGAAAACTCGTGCTCATTGGAGGCACGTCCTATGCCGGCGAGATGAAGAAGTCGGTGTTCACGCTCCTCAATTATCTTTTGCCCGGCAAACGCGTGATGTCGATGCATGCCTCGGCCAATATGAGCAAAGACCACAGTGCCGATACGGCTCTGTTCTTCGGGCTGTCGGGTACGGGGAAAACCACGCTTTCCGCCGATCCCAACCGTATTCTCATCGGCGATGACGAACACGGCTGGTCCGAGAATGGCATCTTCAATATCGAAGGCGGCTGCTACGCGAAGATGATCCGGCTATCGGCCGAGGCCGAGCCTGAGATTTTTTCTACCGCGCATCGCTTTGGCACAGTGCTCGAAAACGTGGTGATGGACGACGAGACGCGCGAACTTGATCTTGATTCCGAGAAATACACGGAAAATACGCGCGCGGCCTATCCCATCCATTACATTCCCAACACCTCGGCGAGCGGCGTCGGAGGCCATCCGAAAAACGTGATTTTCCTCACCGCCGACGCTTTCGGTGTCATGCCGCCAATCGCCAAGCTGACTCCCAGCCAGGCGATGTATCATTTCCTTTCCGGCTTCACCGCAAAGGTTGCGGGAACGGAAAAAGGCTTGGGGGCGGATCCGGAGCCGACTTTCTCGACCTGTTTTGGCGCGCCGTTTCTGCCGCGTCACCCGTCGGAATACGGAAATTTGCTTCGCCGCCTGATCGCAGAGCACAAGACCGATTGCTGGCTCGTCAACACCGGCTGGACCGGCGGAAAATACGGCGTAGGCCGGCGCATGCCGATTAAGGTGACGCGCGCACTGCTGTCCGCTGCGCTCGGCGGTTCGCTGGCTAATGTCGAAATGCGCGTAGACCCGAATTTCCGCTTCCGCGTGCCGGTATCCGTGCCGGGAATCGACAGCAAGATTCTCAATCCGCGTGAGACCTGGGCGGATCGGGAAGCTTATGACGCCATGGCGAAAAAGCTGGCCGGAATGTTCCGCGACAATTTCAAGAAATTCGAGAAACACGTCGGCGACGACGTACTTTCGGCGGCGCCGGGTGTGGCCGAAGCGGCGGAATGACGTCACGCCGAATTCTTATTCCGTGGGCAGGGGATCGCGCTTGACGCCGTAGGCGATTGCCGGCCTTAACACGCGCCGCCGCGCTTTGACCGCGAGACCCGGCGCGTAAAGCGATTTTGTCGCTTCGACGATGTGGACGCCGGCAAGCCGCGGCCAAGCTGTGTGACCGACGCGCTCCCATGCTCGGCCAGCGCGCAGGCTGGGGCGGCGTCCTAAAGGCGGCATGAAGAGCGCGGATTCCCAGCGCTCGGGGCGGAACAGGGCTTGTTCCAGAAGGCGTTCCAATTGGCCACGGCTATAGGGCTGGCCATGGCCAAAGGGAGAAGTCTCGAGTTGGGCCCATAAACTTGCGCGATTGGGCGCAACGACCATCAAGCGGCCCGCCGGAGTAAGAATTCGCCAAAGCTCGCGCAGAAAGGGCCGTTGCGCTTCGGCGGCTTCCAGCCCGTGGATCACCAGCACGCAGTCGAAAAAAGCATCGGCAAAGGGAAGCGCCAACTCGTCCACCAGCGTGGCAAGCGAGCGCCCACCTGCCCCCCAGGGCAGAGCGCCGAGCCCCTCAGGCATCGCAGCGATGACCCGTTCGGCTTCGTCCAACATCGGGCGCATATAAGGCGTCGCGTAGCCAAATCCGAGCACGCGCTGGCCGCGCAAATCGGACCAAGCGCCGCGAATTCGCCGAAAGATCAGGCGTCGCGCCACCTGCCCGACGCGGCTATCATAGAATTTCTCCAGCATGTGAACGTCGAGCGCCATCAATGATACCTAATCCGATTGCGGTTCACAGTTGCTCTCAGCCGCCGGCCGGCTCAGCATGAATATCTCGTGTTTTGACTAGACGGAAAGCGTATTCGATGACGAATCTTCAAATCGAACCTGTACCCTGCCTCAGAGATAATTATGCCTGGCTGGCTTATGACCGCGGCGAGGGCGTATGCGCCGTCATCGATCCGTCCGAGGCCAGACCGGTCATGCGCGCTCTATCCGAACGGAAGTTGCGGCTCAGCCACATCCTGAACACCCATCACCATATGGATCATGTCGGGGGCAATCTCGATCTGAAGGCGGAATTCGGGGCCCAAATCGTCGGCCCCGGCAAGGACCGGTCGCGGATTCCGGGCATTGATACCGGCGTGATCGAGGGCGAGACCTATGCGTTGGGTAGCCATGTGGCGAAAATTCTTGAAATTCCCGCGCACACGCGTGGCCATATCGCATTCTGGTTTGAGCAAGACGCCGCCGTGTTCACCGGCGACACCCTTTTTGCGATGGGGTGCGGGAGATTGTTCGAGGGCGATCCGCCGACCATGTGGGTCAGCCTGTCCAAACTGATGGCGTTGCCGGACAAGACAAAGGTCTATTGCGGGCACGAATATACCGAAGCGAACGGGCGTTTTGCTCTGACGGTCGAACCTGACAATGCGGATTTGAAGTCACGAATGGCTGACGTCCGATCGATCCGAGACCAAGGCCGGCCGACGCTTCCTTCAACGATTGGCCTTGAGAAAAAGACCAATCCGTTCGTGCGGGCGCGGTCACCGGAGATCAGGCGCACGCTCGGTCTGGAAGGCGCAAGCGACGTCGAAGTATTTGCCGAGACCCGCCGCCGGAAAGACAGTTTTTAGTGGGAATCTTTGTCTTTGGACTGATCGCCGCCGCCCGTGACGGTATGGGCTGCGGCGCCGACGATATCTCCCGTGACGCTCGCGGCGGTTGAAACAACCGAGCCCGCCGCGCCTGCAACATCGGTCGCGAGTCCGACAACCGTGCATCCGGATAGCGCGATTGCAAAAGCAGCAGTCAAGACGATTGGAGTGAAACGCATGAACACCTCCCTCAGGCTGCCCGAATTTCCTCGCAAAATGCTCTCGGCACAAGTCTGCAGGCTGAAAATGTGATCGGCGTGTTCAGCCGCAGGTAAAATCCTCGCCCAAAGTCATGTATTCGTTTTTGGCCGGCCCGACTTCCCAGGAATTATTTTCGACGTCTGCGGTTACGATTCCCTTCATTAGTACGGCATCGCCGACACGGCATCGTTTTGCGTCTTCCTTCAGGACCTGCATCCATATGTGCGTGCAGGGGGCCGGTCCGGCGAGATAAAGGTCGGCGCTTCGGAACGGTTCGGGGGCAGGCCGGATTTCGATGATCGTGCCGCGGATAGTTTCGACAGTGACGTAATCGTCCGAGCAGGACGCAGCGTTGGCCGGCATGCCTGGGTTTGCGCCGAGGATTAGCGCTGCAAGCAGAAGGAAAGCGGCGCGCATCCGGCTTCGACAATCGGTCTAATTGTCGAGGAACGAACGGAGCTTGCGGCTGCGGCTGGGATGTTTGAGCTTGCGCAGGGCTTTCGCTTCGATTTGGCGAATGCGCTCGCGAGTCACCGAAAACTGCTGGCCCACTTCTTCCAGCGTGTGATCGGTATTCATGCCGATGCCGAAGCGCATCCGGAGCACGCGCTCCTCGCGCGGCGTCAGCGTGGCCAATACGCGCGTCGTCGTCTCGCGCAAATTCGATTGGATCGCCGCATCGATGGGAAGAATGGCGTTCTTATCCTCGATGAAATCGCCAAGATGCGAATCCTCCTCGTCGCCGATCGGCGTCTCGAGCGAAATCGGCTCCTTGGCGATTTTCAGGACCTTGCGGACTTTTTCCAAAGGCATCGCAAGCCGCTCCGCCAACTCTTCCGGCGTGGGTTCGCGGCCGATTTCGTGCAGCATCTGGCGCGAGGTACGAACCAGTTTGTTGATGGTTTCGATCATATGCACTGGGATGCGAATTGTGCGCGCCTGATCGGCAATCGAACGTGTGATCGCCTGCCGGATCCACCACGTCGCATAGGTCGAAAATTTATAGCCGCGGCGGTATTCGAATTTGTCCACGGCCTTCATCAGGCCGATATTGCCTTCCTGAATGAGATCGAGGAATTGTAAGCCGCGATTGGTGTATTTCTTGGCGATGGAAATGACCAAGCGCAGATTGGCTTCGATCATCTCCTTCTTCGCTTGGCGGCTCTCCCTTTCGCCCTTCTGCACCGTCTGCACAATGCGGCGGAAATCGGAAATCGATTGCCGGGTCTCCTGCGCCAGCGTTTGGATGTTGTCACGCAGCTCTTTGGCCTTGTCGCGCTCTTCGTGGGCAAAGTCCTTCCAGCCGGTTCCAGTCAAACGGCCGACGCGACGCAGCCAATTGGGGTCCAGTTCGTTGCCGAAATATTGCTTGAGAAAATCGGCGCGATCCACGCCGCGCCCTTCGGCTAGACGCAACAGCCGCCCCTCGAGCGAAAGCAGCCGGCGGTTGATCCCGTACATCTGATCGACCAGCGCCTCGATGCGATTGTTGTTGAGGCGAAGGCTCTTGACGAGTTCCACTGTTTCATTGCGCAATTTTTGGAAGCGGCGCTCCTGGCTGGTGGAAAGCTCTTCGGCACCCAATGCCGCTTCCACTTGCGCGTCCTGCAATTTTCCAAGCCGCTTGTAGAGCGCCGCGATTTGGTCGAGCGTCGCAAGCACTTGAGGCTTCAGGGCCGCTTCCATGGCGGATAGCGAAAGATTGCTCTCGTCGTCGAAATCGTCATCGCCGATGACCGCGCCGTCGCCCCCTTCGCCGATTTCGGCGCCGTTGCCGCTACTGCCTTCGCTCGCTTCTCCCGCAGGGCTGAAATTGCCGGGAGCCGGCTTGGGCGGTGCAGGCGGAGCGGCCGGAATCGTTTCCTTCGCTGCCGAAAGCGGGGGCGTTTCGCCCGGACCGGCCACCGGCTGAGGAATGGGGATTCCGGGCACGACGCCGGGCGCAATGGCTTGACCGAGAGGTCCATCCGCGCCTGGGACGCCACCATACATGGCTTCAAGATCGATGATGTCGCGGAGAAGGGCTTTGCCCTCCATCAATTCATCGCGCCACACCGTCAGTGCTTCAAATGTCAGCGGGCCCTCGCATAACGCACCGATCATCAGCTCACGGCCCGCCTCGATGCGTTTGGCGATGGCAATCTCGCCTTCGCGGGATAAAAGTTCGACCGAGCCCATCTCGCGCAGATACATGCGGACCGGATCATCGGTGCGATCGTACGTTTCTTCGGGTTTCTCCGGTACTTCGGCGACCTGTCGGCCGACAGCCACGGCTGGAAGCTGTTCACCTTCCGCTTCTTCCTGCTCTTCGCTCTCGATGACATTGATGCCCATCTCATTGAGCATCGCCATCGTATCCTCGATCTGTTCGGAGGACACTTTGTCGGAAGGCAGCACGCGGTTGAGTTCGTCATAGGTGACGTAACCCCGCTGCTTGGCGCGCGTAACCATCTTACGCACCGCAGCATCCGACATATCGAGAAGCGGTGCGTCCGGGTCGTCTTTCGTGGGCGTGCCGGGTTGAACGCCTTCCTGGGGTGCGGCGGCCCCGTTTTTCTTGACGGGGGTCTTGGCATCCGGCTTCGGGGCAAACTTAGTTTTGAGATCGGCGATCTTTGCGGTTTTCGCGGCGGGTTCAGCCTTGGCCGATTTTTGCTCCACTTTGCCGGCCGCAGGTTTGGGCGCCGCTTTGAGGGATTTTATCTCCGGCTTGAGAGCGGGTTTCAGCGGTTTCAGCTGCTTCCGGCCTTCCGGCTTCTTCACCTCAAGCCTGATCTTTGAGAGAGTTTTTTTCGTCGCGGCGGCACGGGGGGAGTGAGTTCTGGTTTTTCCGGCGGATTTGACCGGATGCTGCTTGATTTTGACCGGTTTTGCCGCAGGCCGGCGCTTGACAGGAGTTTTTTTGTTCACTTCAGATTCCGTTTCCCGTACGCGCCAAAAAAGCGCGAATCTCGCCGTTCAGGCGTTGCAGTTCATCCCAGTCTTCACGCTCAAGCGCCGAATCGCGGCGCACTTTGAATTCGCCTAAGCCAGAAGATTCGGGGTCCGCCAGTTGAGCCCGCATGCGCAGCCAAAGAACCTCCTGGGCATCCGCGTCCGTCCGGCCCTTGAGGTCAGCAAGAAGGACCGGGTCCGTCTTAAGCCGTTCAACAAGCGCGCCTAATCCCTGGCGAATGAGGTGGTTTTCGACAGCCGCCGTGTCAAGCCTGTGGCCCGAAGCCGCGAGGTTTAAGAGTTCGCCTCTTAGTCTGTCAAGTTGCGGATCGGTGAACGTCAGCCCAGCTAACGCTTCGGGGTGCCGCTCGATCACTTGGGGAGCCCAGACCAGCAGACCGAGCAGGCGCCGCTCGCCGAGGCTCCTTGCCGCGGAGCTATTGTTAATGACTTGCAGACTGCGCTTTACGGCCGCCGAGACGGATTTCTGAGGCGGCGGCGTGGGCCGGTTTCGAGGATTGGATCGGTCGCGGTTCCCCTCGCCGCGTTGGTGTTTGGTTTTGAATTGCTTAAAGGCCTTGAAGACCCGATCCGAGAAATCGCGCCGGTAATAATCGGCGATTTTGGCGTCGCGAATGGTTTTTATCATTCGTGCCAGCTCGGCTTCGAGGCCGGCGCGCCGCTCGGGTGTCGAAAAGTCTCGGCCCTCGAATTCACCCGCCCAGAGCACATCGGCCAAAGGCTGCGCTTTGGCGAAGGCCGCATGCATCGGCTCAACGCCGTGGCTTCGGACAAAAGAATCCGGATCCTCGCCCTTGGGGAGAAAAACAAAACGAAGGGATTGACCGGGCACGAGATGGGGCAGCGCAAGCAGGCTCGCACGCTTGGCTGCGTTAAGCCCGGCTTCGTCGCCATCGAAACACAGGACGGGTTCGGGTGAAACTTTCCATAACATGGCGAGCTGATCTTCGGTGAGCGCCGTGCCTAAAGGTGCAACCGCTCCTTCGAACCCGGCTTCGACAAGGGCGATCACGTCCATATAGCCCTCGGCGACAATGAGGGGCGCGCCTTTCAACGCCGCTTCCCGCACGTTGCGGTAATTGTAGAGCAGATGGCCTTTCGAAAAGAGCGCCGTCTCGCCGGTGTTGATGTATTTGGGTTTGGCGTCCGGTGTGAGCGCGCGGCCGCCAAAAGCGACAATACGCCCGCGCACGTCGGTGATCGGAAACATCACGCGATCGAAGAAAAAATCGCGCGGGCCGCGCGCGTCCTCGGCGGCGCGAACCAGTCCCGCATCGATCATATCGGAAAGCGCGATTCCGTTTGCGGCCAGATGATTCTGCAGAGCCGACGTGGCATGAGGCGCGTAGCCCAGGGAAAATCGCTGCCAGGTATCCGGCTTGAGGCCGCGCGATTCGAGATAACGCCGTGCACTTTCGCCGGCGCGGCCATGCAACTGCTCGCGGTAGAAATCGGCCGCGAGCGAGATGATTTCATACAGCGATTTTTTGCGGACCTCGCGCGCTTCATCCTGGGCAGACCAGGCGGGAAGTTCGATGCCCGCTTCGCCGGCCAGTCTTTCCACGGCCTCCGGAAAGCTGAGGCCCTCGCTTTCCGCGAGCCATTTGAACGCCCCTCCGCTCGCGCCGCAGCCGAAGCAGTGATAATTGCGCCGCTCATTATCTACCTTGAAGGACGGCGATTTTTCCTTGTGGAAGGGACAAAGACCCCAGAATACGCGTCCTTTGCGTTGCAGCTTGACGCGCCGGCCGACAAGCTGAACGAGATCCGTCCGCCGCGCGATTTCGTCGAGCAAACCTTCGCCGTAGCGCATCAGTTCATCCGGCTCATCAGGCTGGCTTTCTCGATTCAACCTAAAAGAATTGCCTAGTATTGGGATAGCCGCATCAGGCTTTCGGGGTTGCCAACAGCTCTTTCACCAAAGCGCCCGCTTTGCCAAAGTCCATGCTGCCCGCGTGGCTCTCTTTGAGCGCTGCCATGACTTTCCCCATGTCCTTGAGCGAATCGGCACCCGTTTTGGCAATCGCTTGTTGCGCTGCGGCACGCATCTCCTCCGGCGAGAGCTGGCGCGGCATGAATTCGCGGATGATCGCGATTTCCTCGCGCTCGCCTGCCGCCAGCTCCGGCCGGCCGGCCGAATCATAAGTCGCGGCCGATTCTTCACGCTGTTTGACCATCTTCGTGAGCAGCGGCAGGATTTCATCGTCGGAAATGCCGGGTTGCGGCCCTTCCGATGGCGTCGCGAGATCCCGGTCTTTGATTGCCGCGAAGACGAGACGCAAGGTCGAGACGCGTTTGGCCTCTCTCGCCTTCATCGCTAGCTTCAACGAGTCGCTGAGGCGGTCGCGCAGTCCCATGAATCAGCATCCGTTACGACAGATTGGACCGTAGAGCAGCGGCCAGAGAGCCGCAACTATGCTTGGGAATCCACGCTTATTTGCCAAAGCCGCGCGCTTGACGCGTGGCGACCGCCTTCCTATCGTGCCCGCGCATCCCAACCAGGTCGCCCATGACCGACGGCTTTCCTTTAGCCGCCCCGCCTGCGAGCGCGGCTCTCGTTGCCGCGCGCAAAACGGGCGTCTTGGTGCTGGCCGATGGTACGGCTTTCGAAGGCTATGCCTTCGGCGCGGCGGCAACCGGGGTGGGCGAGGTCTGCTTCAATACGGCGATGACGGGGTACCAGGAAATCCTGGCCGATCCCTCCTATGCCGGACAGATCATTGCCTTCACCTTTCCCCATATTGGCATCGTCGGCGCCAATGAAGAAGACATCGAATCCGTCACGCCCGCCGTGCGTGGTCTTGTCGTGCGCGCGCATTCGCATACCGCCTCGAATTACCGCGCTCTGCTCAGCCTCGACCGCTGGCTGAAGCGGCATAATATTCCGGGCCTTTCCGGGATCGATACGCGCCGCTTGACCGCGCGTATCCGCGAAACCGGCATGCCGCATGGCGTCATCGCCCATGATTCGGCCGGCCGTTTCGATTTGGCCGAATTGCGCTGCCTCGCCCAAGCGTTTCCCGGGCTCGAAGGCTTGGATCTCGCGAAAGAGGTGAGCTGCCGGCAGATGTTCACGTGGAACGAGACGCCGTGGCGCTGGAATGCCGGCTATGGGCGGCAGACCAATCCCACCTGGCGCGCGGTGGTGGTGGATTACGGCGTGAAGCGGAATATTTTGCGCTTGCTTGCGGGATCGGGCGCGGAGATCACCGTCGTGCCCGCGCAATCGAGCGCGGAAGACGTGATGAGGCATCGTCCGCATGGGGTTCTGTTGTCGAACGGTCCCGGCGATCCCGCGGCCACCGGCGAATACGCCATTCCAATGATCCGTAGACTGATCGATGCCGGGGTGCCGGTATTCGGCATCTGTCTCGGCCATCAGATGCTCGGTTTGGCGCTAGGCGGGCGAACCAGCAAGATGCGCCAAGGCCATCATGGCGCCAATCACCCGGTCAAAGATCTGGAGACGGGAAAGGTGGAAATCGTCTCGATGAATCACGGCTTCACGGTGGATCGCGAGAGCCTGCCGGCGGGCGTGAAGGAAACGCACATCTCGCTGTTCGATGGCAGCAATTGCGGTCTTAGGGCTGAACACCGGCCGATCTTCTCGGTGCAGTACCATCCCGAAGCCTCGCCCGGCCCAATGGATTCACATTATCTGTTTGAGCGATTTGCTCAGGCCGCCAAGAACCGCGCAATCTGAAAGACCTGATGGTGCATTCCGGGCGGTTCCGCAGTAATCTGCTGTGGAAATTGGGGCGGAAAAACCTTGGAGGGCGCGATGGCGAAAAAGGACAGCGAATTGGGCGAACCGGTAGCCGGCAACGGCCTTCTGCACCGCCGCTTCTTTCTGCAAAGCGGAGCCGTGCTTGCGGGCATGGCGGCCGCAAGCGCAGCCGCGCAGGCGGAAAGCATCGGGGTGGGATCGCCGCCCACGATGCTGAAGCCCGGGGCCGAGTTCAATGCTTACGGCATGCCTTCACACTGGCGCGACGACATCAAACGCATCCTTGTCACCAACGCGCCGCCCGCCCGCGCCGTCACCGGTTCGTCGCGCACTCCGCTGCAATTCCTGGAAGGCACTATCACGCCCGCGGGCCTGCATTATGTGCGCAACCACAATGGCACGCCGGATATCGACCCGAGCAAGCATGAATTGCTGATCCACGGCATGGTCAGAGCGCCGCTGGTCTTCACCGTGGACTCGCTGATGCGCTATCCGATGCGGAGCGAAATCCATTTCATGGAATGTGCCGGAAACTCCGGCGGCATCAGCGGCGCGGAGACGCCGCAACAGGCCACTGCCGGCGAACTGCACGGCCTGCTCTCCTGCTCGGAATGGACAGGCGTAAAACTTTCCACGCTGCTCGATGAAGCAGGAATCGATCCCAAAGCGACGTGGATTCTCGCCGAAGGGGCCGATGCGGCCGGCATGAGCCGCAGCGTGCCGGTATGGAAGGCGATGGATGACGCGATGATCGCGCTTTATCAGAATGGCGAGCCGATCCGGCCCGAGCAGGGTTTCCCGATGCGTCTTCTATTGCCCGGCTTCGAAGGCAACACCAATGTGAAATGGGTGCGGCGCTTGAGAGTGATGAGTGCGCCGATGTACACGCGCGACGAGACTTCGCGCTACACCGAATTACAGCCCGACGGCAAAGCGCGCGAATTCATGCTCCAGATGGAGCCGAAATCGGTGATCTTGAAACCGTCCTTCGGCATCAACATGCAAGGTCCGGGCTATTACGAAATTTCGGGCGTCGCGTGGACGGGGATTGGGCGCGTGCGTCGCGTGGATGTTTCGGCCGATGGCGGCAAGAGCTGGGCTGAAGCGGCTCTGACCGAACCTGTTCTGTCCAAGGCGCTGACTCGCTTTCGGCTGCCATGGCTGTGGAATGGCGGCCCGGCCGTGCTGATGAGCCGCACCACGGACGAAAAAGGACGTGTGCAGCCGACGCGGGCGCAGTGGGTAGCGCAATATGCGCCGCGGCAGAATTTCCACTTCAATGCCATTCAAAGCTGGGCGGTCGCGGCCGATGGCAAAGTGAGCAACACTTATGTCTAAGCGCGCGATCATTCTTGGCGCCGTCGCGTCTCTCGCGGCAAATCTCGCGTTGGCTGCAAATGTCGCGCCACCGAAATTAGGCCGGCCTGCCACACCGGACGAGGTTGCCAAAGCCAGCATCAGCATTCCGCCCGACGGCGAGGGTCTGCCGGCGGGATCAGGGTCGGTCGCGCAAGGGGCGCAGATTTTCGCGGCAAAGTGCGCCGTTTGTCACGGCGCCAATGCGCAAGGCACGCCGAGCGGCGACCGGCTCGTCGGCGGCATCGGTACGCTCAATACGCCTAATCCCGTCAAGACGGTGTCGTCCTACTGGCCCTACGCCACGACATTGTTCGATTACATCCGCCGCGCGATGCCTCTGCCCAATCCGCAATCGTTGCAGAATGACGAAGCTTACGCGCTCGTCGCCTACATTCTCTCGATCGATAACATCGTGCCGAAGGATGCGGTGCTCGATGCGCAATCGCTACCGAAGGTGCAGATGCCGAACCGCAGCGGTTTTGTGAATTGGGAGCCGCGGCTGATCAGACCGTGAGACAGCGCGGTTTATTCCTGGTCGCCGTTTTCCGGAGGGATCCAGCCCTTCAAATCGGCGGTGGGCGGCATTCCGACCACATGATAGCCGGCGTCGACGAAGTGAATCTCGCCGGTTACGCCCGAGGACAGATCGGATAACAGGTACAACGCCGCGCCGCCGATATGATCGAGCTCGACATTTTTCTTCAGCGGGCTGTGCGCTTTGTTCCATTTGAACACCGTGCGCGCGTCGCCCACGGCGGATCCCGCGAGCGTTCGCATCGGCCCGGCCGAAATCGCATTGACGCGGATGCCGTCTTTCCCGAGATCGGCGGCAAGATATCGCACACTCGCTTCCAGCGCGGCTTTGGCGACGCCCATCACATTATAATTCGGCATCACGCGGGATGCGCCACCGTAAGTGAGGGTCAATAGAGCGCCGCCATGCTTCATCATGAGTGAGGCGCGCCGCGCCACATCGGTGAAGGAATAGCAGGATATATTCAGCGTACTGGCGAAATTCTGGCGGCTGGTTTCGACATAACGGCCCTTCAACTCGTTGCGGTCGGAAAATGCGATGGCGTGGACCAGGAAGTCGAGACGTTTCCATTCGGATTGAAGAACGCCAAATCCCTCATCCAACTCGGCATCGTTTGCGACGTCGCAGGGAAGAACCAGCCGAGAGCCGACGCTTTCGGCAAGAGGCCGAAGGCGTTTTCCTTGCGCTTCGCCCTGATAGGTGAATGCCAGTTCCGCGCCGTTTGCTGCGAGGCTGCGCGCAATGCCCCAGGCGATGGAGTGGTCGTTCGCCACGCCCATGACGAGGCCGCGCTTTCCCGTCATCAACCCGGTTTTAGAAATCGATCTCTCGACCATTCGTCCCTCTGCACCACTTCGGAATGGTTGGTCAAGCATCGTAGCGCTGGAACACCAGCGAGGCATTGGTTCCGCCAAAGCCGAAACTGTTCGACATCACTGTCTCGATCTTGGCGTCATCGATGCGCTTGCGCACGATCGGCGCATCGGCAAGTTCCGGATCGATTTCTTCGATATTGGCCGATTCGGCGATAAATCCTCCTCGCATCTGCAAGATGGAATAGATCGCTTCGTGAACGCCCGCTGCGCCGAGCGAATGACCGGTCAGCGATTTGGTCGAATTCACCGGCGGAAAATTCTTGCCGAACACTTCGCGCATCGCGCCGATTTCGGTCACGTCGCCCACTTGGGTCGACGTGCCGTGCGCGTTGACGTAATCGATCCGCTCTTTGACGCCGGCAAGCGATTGACGCATGCAGCGCACCGCACCTTCGCCCGAAGGCGCAACCATGTCGTAGCCATCCGATGTCGCGCCATAGCCAACCAATTCGGCGTAAATTTTCGCGCCGCGGGCTTTGGCGTGCTCCAACTCTTCCAGCACAACCGTTCCGCCTCCGCCGGCGATGACAAATCCGTCGCGATTCTTGTCATAGGCGCGGCTGGCGCGTTCCGGGGTTTCGTTAAAATGGCTGGAGAGCGCACCCATGGCATCGAACAGCACCGAAAGCGACCAATCCAATTCCTCACCGCCACCGGCAAACATGATGTCCTGCTTGCCCCATTGGATGAGCTCGGCGGCATTGCCGATGCAATGTGCGCTCGTCGCGCAAGCCGAACTGATGGAATAGGAGAGCCCTTTGATCTTGTACCAGGTCGCGAGCACTGCCGAGCAGGTCGACGACATGGCCTTGGGGACGACGAAAGGCCCCACGCGTTTCGGCCCTTTCACCGGTTCGCTTCGAGCGGTGTCCGCCGCTGCGACGATGGCTCTTGTCGAAGGTCCGCCCGATCCCATGATCAGTCCGGTCCGCTCGTTGATGACGTCCTTTTCTTCCACGCCGGAATCGGCGATCGCTTGTTGCATGGCAAGGAAACTATATGCCGCGCCATCGCCCATGAAGCGGCGCGCGCGGCGATCGACCGTGGCTTCGATATCCAGCTTGACACTTCCTTCCACTTGGCTGCGGAAACCCATGCGCCGGTAGTCCTCGGCTTTGGTGATGCCGGAGCGAGCTTCGCGAAGCGACGCCGTGACTTCCTGGGTGCTATTGCCAATCGGACAGATAATGCCAAGACCCGTGACGGCGACGCGCCTCATGGCCGCTGGTCCCTCTTAGTTCAAGTCTTTCGCGTTAAGCGGCAGCGGGATTTCCGTCATCCACGAATAGCCCGACACGCAAATCCTTGGCTTCGTAAATGGCTTGACCATCCACCTTCATGACGCCATCGGCGACACCCATCACCAGCCGCCGCATGACGACCCGCTTCAAATCAATCGCGTAGCTCACCATCTTTGCCGACGGAAGAACCATTCCAGTGAATTTTACTTCGCCCACGCCGAGCGCGCGGCCCTTGCCGAGCCCGCCGAGCCAACCAAGGAAAAAGCCGAGAAGTTGCCACATCGCGTCCAGGCCAAGACAACCTGGCATCACAGGATCGTCCTTGAAGTGATATTTGAAAAACCACAGGTCCGGCTTGATTTCAAAATCGGCCTTGATTTCGCCTTTACCGAACAGCCCGCCGACATCGCAAATGTGGCTGATGCGGTCGAACATCAACAGCGGCGGCAACGGCAGCTTGGCGTTTCCGGGCCCGAATAATTCACCTCTCGCGCAGGCAAGAAGCGATTGGAAATCGAAAGAGGCTTTGCGCACTTGCCTATCCACGTCTTCACTCGGACGCGCTTGTCGCGACGCCCGCCCTTGCAGAATAGTTGCGCAGCGCCATTTAGAGCAATTCTAATTGCTCTGGCCGTCTGCGGCCTATTGTTCTAGGATGGGGCTCGTTTCCGCCCGGCGCAAGGTGCAGGGCTTATTTTTGCGCAGTTCCAGCTCTGACGCAGCGTTGCGCCGGGGTAGTTAACAACCAGGAGTGGCTTTGTCTGACCGTCCAAACAGGTACGCAGAACGGCTGCGCAAGGCGGGGCTCAGGCCGACACGCCAAAGGCTGGCTTTAGCGCAGCTTTTGTTCGCATCCGGCGACCGTCACGTGACTGCCGAAACCCTGCACGATGAAGCAATTTCCGCCAATGTGAAGGTGTCCCTAGCCACCGTTTACAACACCATGCACCAGTTCACGCATGCCGGAATGCTGCGCGAGGTGACGGTTGACGGGTCTCGCATTTATTTCGACACCAATACCGGTGAGCACCATCATTTCTATTGCGAAGATGATGCTACGCTCGTCGATATTGCGGGGAATGCCGTTGAAGTTGCGGGCCTGCCCGCGCCTCCTCACGGGGCAAAAATCGATCGAGTGGACGTCATCGTCCGCCTGAAGCGCCGCTGAGCCGGAATCTTTGTTTGGAATTATTCTAAACTATTGACTTTGGCCTCTCCGATTGGCAGTTTGAGGCTCAGCGAGCCGGATCGAGAAAGGAAAAATTCATGGCGACTCTTCGAGGCAGCAAGACTGAAAAAAATCTGAAGGACGCTTTTGCTGGCGAATCCCAGGCTAACCGCCGCTATCTCTATTTCGCGCAGAAGGCCGACGTGGAGGGCTACAATGATGTGGCCGTCGTATTCCGCTCCACCGCCGAAGGCGAGACCGGTCATGCGCATGGCCATCTCGAATTCTTGGAAGCGGTCGGCGATCCCGCCACCGGAAAGCCCATCGGCCCCACCGACAAGAATCTTGTTGCCGCGATAGCGGGCGAAACCCACGAATACACGGACATGTATCCGGGCATGGCGCGGACTGCGCGTGAAGAGGGGTTTGAGGAAATCGCCGATTGGTTCGAGACCTTGGCCAAAGCCGAAAAGAGCCATGCCGGCCGGTTCCAAAAGGCCCTGGACGTACTCGGGAAATAATTCCGTTCCGCTTTGATTCTGAAAGCGGGGCTCGGCGCCGCTGGTCCCCGCTTGTCGTTTCGGCTCCGTCTCCCTGCAGATTGCATCACCGAAATGTCTCGCGAAGGCAGCCTGGAAGCTCCAACCCGCCATGCGATTCAGTGGCAGGACGAGCAATTCTCGGATCCAGCGCTATTGGATCGGGAAATGCGCCGGGTCTTCGAGATCTGTCACGGCTGCCGGCGTTGTTTCAATTTGTGCGACGCATTTCCGCGTTTGTTCGAGCTGATCGACAGCAATCCGACAGAGGATGTCGAAGGCGTCAAAACGGAGGATTTTTCCAAGGTCACCGAGGCCTGCACCCTGTGCGACATGTGCTTCATGACCAAGTGTCCTTACGTTCCGCCGCATCCGTGGCAGGTGGATTTCCCGCATCTTTTGCTGCGTCACCGCGTCTTGAACGCCCGCGACGGCAAAAAAAGCTTCACGGCGCGCCAATTGGCCGAAATGGATCGAAATGGGCGAATGTTGCGCCCGATCGCGTCGCTGGCGAATTGGGCGTCCGGCACGGGCAATAGACTTACGCGGCCGCTAATGGAAAAGGCCTTTGGCATCGATGCTCACGCGGAGCTGCCGAAATTTGCCAGCCGCACCTATGTCTCCCGCGATCGCGCGAATCCGATTTCACCGAACCCCAACGCGCCGGCTTTCGGCCAGCGCAAGGCAGCGCTGTTTGCCACCTGCTTCGTCAATTACAACAAACCCGAGACCGGACTCGCGGCGCGCGGCGTGCTCAACCATCTCGGGATTGAGACCCGCGCTGCCTATCCCGGCTGCTGCGGCATGCCTTTCCTCGAGCAAGCCGAAATGGATCGAGTTGCAAAACAGGCCATCACGATCTCAAAGGAGCTCTGCGCTCGTATCGAGCAAGGCTATGATGTCGTAACCCTGACTGCGTCCTGCGGCCTGATGCTGAAATTCGAATGGCCGCTGATCCTGCCGGACAATCCGGAGGTGAAAAGACTTTCCGAGGCGACGTTCGATATCGACGAATATGTCATAGACATTTCAAAGCGCTACGGTTTGCCCGATGGCATGAAGCCGATTGCCGAGGGCGTCAGCGTTCACATGGCGTGCCACGCACGCGCGCAGAACATGGGTTCGAAAGCCGCGGAATTGTTGCGCTTGATTCCCGATACGCCGGTCGATGTGATCGAGCGTTGTGCCGGTCATGGCGGCACCTTCGGAGTCCTGAAGGACACCCATCCGGTGGCGATGAAGGTCGGTCGCCCGGCGATGCGCCAGCTGGTCAATCAAGCACGCGGCCACGTCGTTTCGGATTGTCCGCTCGCGGCCAAACATCTCGTGCAAGGGGCTCGTGAAATGGCCGGCAATGACGGGAAGCGGCTGCCTGTGCGCGCAGCCGAACATCCGATCGAGGTCTTCGCCCGCGCCTGCGGGCTGATAGAGGATTGAGCATGTCTGTAAGAGAGCATCGGATAACCGAAAGCGACATCTTGGCGGCCGAAACCTATGCCCACGAGCGCAATGAGCGCCGCAAGTCATTGATCCCGGTCAAGCGCAACCGCCGCATCGAGGTTGGTCCCTATGCGACCTTCTATTTCGAAAACTTCGAGACCATGCTCGCTCAGGTCCACGAGATGCTGCATATCGAGAAGGGCGGAGCCGAGCAGATCGCCGGCGAGCTCGAAGTCTACAATCCGCTGATTCCGCAAGGCTCGGAGCTGATCGCGACCCTGATGATCGAGATCGAAGAGCCCGCCCGGCGCACCGCGATGTTGCTGAAACTGGGCGGCATCGAGAATTATGTCGCCATGACGGTCGGCGACAGCCGCATCGCTGCCGTGCCTGCCGATTACGCCGACCGCACCACGCCCGAGGGAAAGACTTCTTCCGTACACTGGGTACGATTTCGCTTCACGGCTGAGCAGATCAGCCTGTTCAAGGATGCTCGCGAGCCGGTCATTCTTGGCATATCGCACCGCAATTACGGCCACATGGCCGTCATGCAGCCCGATACGCGAGCGGAATTAGCGAGAGATTTCGATTAGATTTCCGCCACATTTGGAACCGGTCGGCTCAGCTTGCGTTTGCGTGGAGCCGGCGAGAGGGGCGATTCGCAGGAGAGATGCCCCATGGCAAAATCATCACCCCGCCAACGAAAGACGGCCGGGCGCGTCATGCACGAATACAAGCATGGCGAGCTCAAGAGCGGTAAAGGCGGTAAAGGCGGCAAGGTGAAGAGCCGCAAGCAGGCGATCGCAATTGCGCTGCACGAATCCGGCGCGTCGAAATATCAGAGCAAATCCAAAAACAAAAAGAGCCTCGCCAAATCGAAACGCAAAGAGGCAACCGGCAGAACCTCCCAGCAGGAGCGGGAAGGCAAGTCCCGCGTAGGCGCCCGGGCTAGACGCGAAAGCTCGCGGGCCATGGGCGGCAAAAATGCCAGGACGACCACCGGGAGAGGCCGCAAATCGCGGAGCAGCAGCCGGAGCCGCTCCAGGCGCAAGAGCTCCTAGCGCGCTAGGGCGCGTGCTTGATGTGGTCTGGGGCCGGAATGCAAAACGGTCCGAACTCCGATTCTTCACAGCCATAGGTTTGGCCTGTGACGCGGTCGAGCTTCCACACGACGTGCGTGTCGGCAATCGTAATGACGGTGTAGCGGTTGGCAAAAACCGCAGCCCCGCTGGCAACGGCCGTCGCAATAACCAACGCGACGGAGAGTATCAACACATGAGCCGTGCGCATGCTGCACCCCTATAGTTTGATCGTGCCCTGGCAAATGTCCCGATAGAGCGCCGGCGTGAGCGGCGTGTAGGTTCCCGTCGCAGAATCCCGCACAAAGAGCGGATCGCTAATTGCGGCAGGATCGAAGCCCTCTTTCTGCAATTGCATTTTGCGCTGTTTGAATGTGCTGGTGGCCTCTATCTGCGCCTGGAAGCGCAAGAAGATGGGCCGGGCGAAAAACGGCAAATTCTTTTCCAGATAGGCGGCCAAACCTGCAAGGTCGAATCCCTTTGTCGTAACGAGCGCGGCCATGCCGGCTTTTCCTTCGCCACCGGGCACTTCGACGCCATAGACATTTGCCTCTTGAACCCCGGGGAATACCGACAGGGCCTCGGCGACTTCCGACGTCGCGACATTCTCGCCCTTCCAGCGGAAAGTATCGCCGGTCCGGTCGACAAAATAGAAATAGCCATGGGCGTCGCGCCGCATGAGATCGCCGGTGCGAAACCAAGCGTCGCCCCTCTTGAACGCGTCGCGCAGGATCTTTTTCTCGGTATCGGATTGGCTGGTATAGCCGTCAAAGCGGGAACGAGGATCGTTGTCATCGATTTTTCCCACAGCCTCGCCGATCTCGCCGTCCTCGGTTTCCGTGCAGAAGCCGTCCGCGCGGCGTACCGGCGTATTGTTTTGCAAGTCGTAACGGATCAGCCGTATTTTCAGAATCGTGCGTGCGTACCAGGGCACGCGGCCGATGGCGCCCAGCTTGCCATCGTAATTGATCATTCCGACATTGCCTTCCGTCGCCCCGTAGAACTCCATAATGCGGGGAATATGGAATCGCGCCTGGAATTTCGGCCAAATCTCCGGACGCAGGCCATTGCCCACGGCAATGCGCAGGTTGTGCTTGCGCTCATAGGGATGAGGGGGCGTGTTCAACAAATAACGGCAAAGTTCGCCGATATATTGGAACAGCGTCGGCTGATAGCGGCGGCAATCGTCCCAGAATTCTCCGGCCGAAAACTTGTTGCGAACCACCAGCGAGCCTCCGCTTAGAAAGGCCGGCCCGAGCGCCGCTATTCCGCCCGCGGAATGATAAAGCGGAAGAACATCGTACATGCGGTCTTCAGACTTGGCGTTCACCGCGCCCTGAAAGGCGCTCATGATATGCAGAAGCCGCATATGGCTGATATTCGCCGCTTTGGGCAGGCCGGTCGTTCCCGAGGTGTAGATGTAAAGCGCCTTGTCGCGGCAGAAAATGTTCGCGCGGCTTTCCGGCCCAAGCGGCGTTGCCGATTGGCGCGCAAGCGCCGCATCGAGGTCCTCGCAGCCGGTCTGCGCGCCGCCTGTGACCCACAGCGTAGGATGGGAGTCCAGACCGGCGAGCGCGGTGGCGTAGTTGGCCGCGAGCTCGGCGCCCAGGATCAGATGTTTCGCGCCGGCGATGGCAATGGAATGCGACAAGGCGTGGCCGGTGAGATGCGTATTGACGAGGGCGGCGATGATTCCGCTCTTGAGGAGGCCTAACCAGGCCATAAGGTATTCCGGCCGGTTCTCCATCAGCAGTGTCACCACGTCACCTTGGCGCAAGCCCAAATCCTTTGCCCAGCGCGCATAACGGTTTGCGCCCCGATCGAGCTCGGCCCAGGTGACCACACGGTCCGCGTAAAGAATTGCAGAACGATCAGGACATTCCCGCGCCCAACGTTCGATCCAATCGGCTATGGTGCGCTTGGCATCGGGATGAACGCCGCGCGTAAGCGCAAGGGTGCGCGCGACCGCCGCGATGTAAGTCGTTTCGCGGCTTATCGCTTCGGAGAGGCTCATCGCCGAATCGCCTTCGCCGTGACGTGAGACGCGATCATCAATTTTTGGGTGAGGCTTCAGCCCGGTCCAGTGCGGCCATTGCTGCCGGCAGTCCGTCTACGGATACATTCAGCAATACCCATTGGCGGGTTGCTACCGGAAAGGAGATATGCAAGGTCTTTGTCGAGGAGAGACGCGACCACTCGGTGAGGCTTAGCGATCCGGCGGCCAGACACTCGGCCGGCTGGCAGTCACGCACAATGGTGTTTACCAACGCCTGGTCGTCGAAGCGCAAAGCAATTGAGTCGCCGTTATGAGCCGTGGCCGGGACCCTTAACATGATGGCGGGCAAGCGCCGGGGTCCTAACCGGCTGAAATTCGCCGCGATGATCACCCGTCTCTGATTTTGCTCCGGCGATGGTTCTTCGGTGCGGCCTTGGTCCGGTTCCGATATTTCCTGATTGATCCTGCAGGAATTGCCGAGATTTTTCGGTTGTGCGGCGGGGTTTGAATCATCTGCCGGATCAAGCCCATCCAGTGTCGGGGGACCAGGCATACAGATCAGCCGCCAGCGCCCGAAATTCGCAACGCCGACGAATCCCGGCCCAATCCGCTGGGCGCCGGCCGTCATGGCGAAGATTCCCGAAGACAGCGTCGAATACAAAAAAAAGCACAGGCCTGCCATCGTTACCGCTGCCACGGCTCCGCTCATCAACCAGGCCCGGCGCGTCATGCGCCATTCCCCATCATGGTTCGCACCCTCCTCGTCCAGCGGCTTTGCCCGACTGCCGGCAGAGTTTAGACTAGGTTCGCGGCCGGCCGGAACGCATTTCGCGTGTTCCCTGATCAATCGGCCGTTATGGTTTCGAAACCCTGTCTTTAAGCTTGTGGGTTTGAGGGGCGGAGCGTATTTTCCGCGGCCTTTGACACCCCCCTTGGCCCGGTTTCGGGCCGGTAACCGGGACCGGATGATCCGCCAGAGCGTTTATCTGCCGTGACAAGCCTGCAGCATTCTCAAGGGGCCCGCCAGGAAGGCAGGCCCATCGTTTCCCAAGGATTCACCCACCGGCAGGCCGTGCTGACCTTGGCGGCGCTTGGGATTGTCTATGGCGACATCGGCACCAGCCCGCTTTACGCGGTGCAGCAATCGGTTCTGGCGGTTGCCGGACTGACCCAACAGACGCTAGCCGTTTTGGGTGTCATCTCGCTGATTTTCTGGTCGCTGATTATTGTGGTGACGATCAAATATGTCGGGTTCATTTTGCGCGCCGACAATAATGGCGAGGGCGGGGTCTTGGCGCTAGCGCAGCTCGCCCACCGGTCACCCCGCCTCAGCCGGCGCATGAAATCCGCCATTGTGCTCGGCGGGGTGCTCGGTCTCGCGCTGTTTCTCGGCGATGGCATGCTCACGCCGGCGATATCGGTCCTCTCGGCGGTTGAAGGCATTGCTCTGGGCAACAAGACCTTCGAGCCCTTGGTCCTGCCGCTTACGGTTGCCATTCTGGTTGGTCTGTTTGTGCTCCAAGCACGAGGAACGGCGCGGGTGGGGGGATTGTTCGGCCCGATCATGATCTTTTGGTTTCTTGTGATCGGTATGCTCGGCGCGATCTCAATCGTGAAAACGCCTGCAATAGTTGCGGCTTTGAATCCCTGGTACGGCGTTTCTCTGATTGTCCGTGCGCCCGCGACCGGGTTTCTGGCGCTGGGCGTCGTGTTTCTTGCGGTCACCGGCGCCGAGGCGCTTTACGCCGATATGGGGCACCTCGGGAAACGGGCGATTCGCACCGATTGGCTATTCTACGTGCTGCCCGCGCTCGTCCTCAACTATTTTGGGCAGGGCGCCGAAATTCTCAGAGATCCGAAGACAGTCAATTCCGCTTTCTACTCGCTGGCGCCGGACTGGGCGCATTATCCCATGATCGTCCTGGCGACGGTGGCGACCATCATAGCCTCGCAAGCAGTCATTTCCGGGGTGTTCTCCATCACGCAGCAAGCCGTCCAGCTTGGCCAATTGCCGCGCATGGAAATCCGTCACACGTCGGCGACCGAGTATGGGCAGATTTACGTTCCCCGCATGAATTGGCTGTTGCTGCTTGGCGTTTTGTTGGTCGTGTTGATCTTCAAAAGTTCGGGTGCCCTCGCTTATGCCTATGGTATTGCGGTCAGCGGCCAAATGGTGATCAGCACAGCGCTGGTTGCAACCATTGCGCGCCGTCAATGGAAATGGAGCTGGCAATACGCCGCGCCCTTGTTTGGGCTGTTCCTTCTCATCGACCTGGTATTTTTCTCTGCCAACGTGCTGAAATTCTTTGAAGGCGGATGGTTCCCGATCCTGGTTGCGTTGTGCGTCACCGTGTTCATGAACACCTGGCGGGTCGGGCGGCGGGTGCTCAACGAAAAGGCCTATGGCGGCGGCATCGCCACCGACCGGTTTCTCGAGCGCGCCGACAAAACGCCTATTCGGGTCGCGGGTACGGCGATCTTTATCACGCCCCGGCTCGACGAAGTGCCGGGCTCGCTGCTGCACAATCTCAAGCATAATCGGGTTCTGCATGAGCGGGTGATTTTCCTGCGAGTCGATGTGCAGGATGTGCCGTTTGTTCCGCCGGAAAAGCGGCTCACGGTGCACAAGCTCGGCAAGGGCTTCTACACTTTGGAAATTCATTTTGGCTTTTTCCAAACCCCGGACGTGCCGGCCGCGCTGCAAGACTGCCGTGCGCATGGGCTGGCGCTTGACCTGGACAGCACGACATTTTTCATCCGGCGCGAAACGCTGGTGCCCGCGCGCGCCTCTGCGTTGGCGAAATGGCAGACGAAGCTTTTCATCAGGCTTTATGCCTCCGCCCTGGAGGCTGCTCAGTTCTATCGTTTGCCGCCCGGCCGCGTGGTCGAGCTCGGCTCGCAGACGGAAATTTAGAGCCGCTATTCCAGCGCGTAGACCAATGTTTTGAGGTAAGCGCTTTCCGGAAGCATGGGATGTACCGGATGATCCGGCCCGGCGCCCGCTTGGCGAATGAGCGCGGCTTTGCGGCCGGTCCGCATGATGCCGGCGGCGCATTCGCCGGCAAAACGTTCTGCGGAAATATTGTACGAACACGAGGCAAGCATAAGAAAGCCGCCCGGCGTTGCGAGCGCCGCGGCCAGACGCGCGAGCTTGCGATAGGCCCGCGCGGCGACTTCCAAATCCTTGCGCGAAGGGGCGAAAGGAGGCGGGTCGCAAATCACCATATCGAAGCGTTCGCCCTCGCCGGCCAGCCGCTCCAACTCCTCGAAGACATCGCAGCGCACGAAGCGGCAAATCGATGCTACGCCGTTTGCTGCCGCGGCTTCCGCGGCAAGGGTCAGCGCGGGTTCCGACGAATCGAGGCCCAGCACTGTTCCCGCGCCCTTGGCAGCCGCTAGCACGGCAAAACCACCGCTGTAACAATAGGCATCGAGAACGCGAGCCGCGCGAAGGCTCGCCATGAACAAGCGATTTTCGCGTTGATCGTAATACCAGCCGGATTTTTGCCCGGCCTGTGGGTCGGCGAAATAGGTCAACCCGTTCTCTTCAACGGAAATCCGCTTTGGCGCATCGCCTTTGACCGTGCGGACATAGGATTCCAAACCCTCGAGCGCGCGGGCGGGTACGTCGTTGCGCAGAATCACGATTGCCGGTGCAATTGCGGTTTCAAGCGCATCGAGCACGGAATCGCGCAATCGCTCCATGCCCGCCGTAGTGATTTGAACGACACAGACCTCGCCAAAGCGATCGATGATGAGTCCCGGCAGACCGTCGCCTTCCGCATGGCTCAGCCGATAAAAAGGCGAAGCATAGAAATGCTCGCGCAATTTGAGCGCGCGTCCGAGTTTTTTGCGGAAGTAACGCGCGTCGATGTCCGTTTTCGGCGGCGCCAACAGCCGCACCGCGATCAGACTTTTGGCATTGAAATAGCCGGTGCCCAACATCGCGCCGTCGTCGGACAACAGCTCAACCAGCTCGCCGGAGGAAATCGCCTTGGTGGATGCATCCATCGCGATTTCATTGGAAAATACCCAAGGCGCGCCGCCGCGCACGCGCCGCCCTTCGCGCGAGCGCAGTCGAATAATGGGGCGGTCAGCCATGCGAGTGGAAAAGCATCAGCGAGCTCCGCGAGCGCGGATCCATTGCGACAGCAGCCATTTCTCGCCGCACGTTGGCGGCAGGCCGGCATGGCGGGTCAGCGGATCAGGCGTGCCGTTGGGATCGACATTCCAAAAGAATAGCGCGTTTCCCCGCCGGCCTTTCCAGCGCGTTCCGAGCACGGGGAATTCCGTTTCGCCCCCCTCATAATCATCGTTGAGGCAGAGCAGGAATGTCAGGACGCGCTGGCCTCGTGCGGCGACATCCTTGGCGCCACCCGCCGAAGCCGTGTCCAGGAAATCGCAGTGAGGCAGAAATTCTTGCCCTGGCGTGTAATGAAGGATGGCAGTGGCTTCCATCCATGGCACCGGTAGTTCGGTGACGATCGCCATGCGTGCGCGCAAAAACAGCAGCAGGAGATCGCTTTCGTCGCGCAGCAAATGACATTCGCTATTCGTCCGCACACCCTCGTGGCGCGGACCGCCCGTTTCACGGTCATAGACTTGGGCGGGCGCGAGCTTGCTGCGTGCCTTTGCGATCAACCAATCGCAAACTTCAAACGATGCGAATCCTTCAACGGCGGCAATTCGCGGCTTGGCCGAAAGAATGCGTTTGGCAGGCGTCGCAAGCCAGCGGGCTGGATCGATCGCGATGCGCAAATTTTTCCATGTCGCGACCGGCGATTCCTTTCCGGCCTCGATCTCCCGCGATAAGGCCCAATATCCCGCAAGCGCGGCAAGCTCGGCTTGCGCCGGACGGAAGCCGAGTTCCGCAGAGCGTTGGAGAAGATCGAGTGCCGCTCGCCAATCTTGGGGAACGCCCGCGCCTTCCGCCGCGCGCATCGCCATCAGATGCGCCGTTGTTCCCTCGACTTGCTGCGCCGGCTCCGCCATGCCGTCCTCATTCGCGAATTTGGCGAAAACCTTAACAGGGTAGCAGCGCTATCCAAATGCTTGAAACGGGAGTAAATTCATCTCGAGTTTTGCATCATGAGGAGTTTTGAGATGCTCAAGGCTCTTTCGGTCATGATTGCCGTAGTCCTCGTAAGTGCGCAGCCGGCTGACGCGCATCATTCTTTTGCTCTCTTCGATGCGACCAAAACAGTCACGGTGGAAGGCACCGTGAAGAAATTCGAATGGACCAACCCGCATAGCTGGATCACGCTGGAAGTCATCGGCCCGAAGGACACGGCGGACGAGTGGATGATCGAGCTTCCCGCATCAGGAGTGCTCGCTCGCGAAGGGTGGAACAAGAATTATGTCAAAGTCGGCGAGAAGCTGCTGTTGAGGATCAATCCGCTGAAGAATGGCGGAAAAGGCGGAACGCTCGAAAGCTTCAACCCCGACGAGCCGCGGCAGCCCGCCTTCTCGAAATAAGCCCACATTCCCATAGCGAACGCGCGTGAAATGCTCCAATTTGTGGCGAGGGAGAATCATGCCGCACGCGCCGGATCGCGCAGGTGCCATACGCATTGGCCGCAAGCTCGCTTATGCATCGGGCATTTCGGCTGTTGTCGCGTTCTATGGAGCCGCCGCCGCTGCCGGAGAGAACGGTGCTGTTCCCGAAGCTGTCCTGATTACCGCAA
>Ga0307477_10001000_pt1 | contig 26047 bp, 23 predicted proteins | sample atmos_gasesECM2C_FD_203316 | JGI IMG/M metagenome (GOLD analysis project Ga0307477, IMG submission 203316) | Hardwood forest soil microbial communities from Morgan-Monroe State Forest, Indiana, United States - atmos_gasesECM2C_515 | ecosystem: Environmental > Terrestrial > Soil > Temperate...
AAGAACCAGAACGCCACGCCGGCCAGGAGCGCGAACAGGGCGTAGGCCCGGGCCTCCTGCGAGTACCACACGAGCAGCGGGCTCACGGTGGTCAGGGCGGCGAGAGTGATCGCGGCCCGGCGCCCGCGCAGGGTGTTGCCGATGGCCCAGGCCACGGGGATGGTGGCCACGCCGGCCAGGGCCGAGAGGGAGCGCAGGGCGAAGGCGCCGTCTCCGAATATGCGCGCCCAGAGCCAGGCCAGGATGTAGTACAGGGGCGGCGTGCTCTCGGTGTGGACCACGCCGTGCAGGGTCGCCCCCAGCCCCCGGTGAAGGACATGGGTGGCGGTGAACGCCTCGTCGAACCACAGGCTCTGGTGCCCCAGGGTGGCGAAGCGCAGCACCGCCCCGAACGCCACCAGCGCCAGCAGCGGCCAGCGCGCGCGGGCAGCGTCCGCGGCACCCCCGCGGCCCTCTTCCTTGGTGGCCGGGGCCGGGCGGGAGCCGACCTGGGGAGCCGTGGCCGCTACCGGACGACCCCCCTGCGCGGGCACAGGTGCTGGTGCCGAGGGAGGCCGAAGCAGTCGTACCGGTTGGCGCGCACGTCGAACCCGGTGAGCCCGAGCCGGTAGCCACCGGAGATGTGGCGGTAGGTGCCGTGCGAGCCTCCGGTCAGCATCAGGCAGACCCGGTAGGTGGCATGGGCGTGCGGCGGCCCACAGGCGAAGTCGATGTTGTTGCGGGTGTTGGTGAGAACGCTGACGAGCTTGATGTTGTGGTGGGTGTAGTGCACCCACGTGCGCTTGTCGACGACCACCCGGTCGTCAACCCCCACCTGGCGGACCACGTCACGGATCACGGCGGCCGCGAGCAGCAGGCCGATGGCCACCAGCACCGCGCCCTCGATCAGCCGGCGGCGGCGGTCCGGGCCCGGCGCCTCTGAGTCCCGCGGCGCAAGCCACGGCGGGAGCCGCTGGAGCGTGCTCGGGACCGAGGTCATAATGGGGAGAAGAGCGGGGAGGTCTGGTGGGCGATGAACAGCGCTCCGACGGCCAGAGTGGCCCACAGCAGCCGGCGGTCGCGAGCGATGACAGCCAGCGGCAGCGTCCAGATGACGTACCAGGCCAAGAGCCACGTGGTGGTGACCGCGATCGCGAGCAGGGTCCACCCGGAGGCCGAGATCCAGTCGTAGCCGCGCCACACCCGGAACAGCAGGTAGGCCGCGACCAGGCCGAGGGCCACGCGCAGGAGAGCGCGGTCGACCGGGAACACCCCCGCCCGGCCGAACAGGTGCGCCACCTCGTTGGGGAAGCTGTCGGTGGAGACGAACGACTGCTGGCGGCGCAGGACGGACACGAAGTCCAGTGCGTGGGTTCCGAACACGGCAACCGAGACCACCGCGATGGCGGCCAGGGCGATCACGGTGCCGCTGATCAGGCTCAGCCGCCGCCGACTTAGGAGCATGAAGGGCAGCACGACGGCGCACGTGGCCTTGACCGCCGCGCCGGCGATCACCGCGGCAGCGCCGAGCCCGTCGCGCGCCTCCAGGGTGAGCCAGACGCCGAGCATCATGAAGAAGCCCATGACGAGGTCGTTGTGGACCCCGCCGACGTCGTAGATGATCAGCAGCGGGTTGAGCCCGAGGAGCAGCGTGGGGAGCAGGGGGTCGCGACCGAGACGGCGCGCCGACCGCCACACCAGCCACACCGTGCCCAGGCTGGCCGCGCCGGCGACCACCTTCATGACCCACAGCGAGGCCTCCAGCCCGAGCGGAGCCACCGGATAGCTGGCCAGCGTCCACAGGGGTCCGTAGGCCGCGGGGGTGTGGCGCCAGACGATGCCCACGTAGGGGAACACCGAATCGTGGGCCGCGGCCGCGGGCCCGTGCGTGAACGGGTTGAGGCCGTGCTCCACGCCGAGCCGCGCGTAGGCGATGTAGCTGAACACGTCCTGGGAGAGCAGGATCGGCCCGGCCAGCACGATCAGGTGCAGGAGCACGATGGCCCCCACCACCACACGGAGGGGGAGGGCCCGGCCCACCACGACCACCCCGGCGTAGCAGGCGGTCATGGCCAGTAGCGCGATCAGGAAGGTCTTGAAGTCAAGGCGCGACCCGAGCGCCTGCAGGTAGCCGGCGATCGACGGCTGGTGGGGGACGATGCCCGAGCGCAGCACCGACGCGTCGAGCACGATCAGCGTGGTGCACCCAACCATCCCCACCAGGAAGGCCAGCCCCAGTGGCAATGCGGCCGAGCCGGTCAGCCACCGGTCGCGGCGCGATTCCGGCGCCCGTTCTGAGCGCCGGTAGGCCGGAAGTTCGCCGGTGATGGCCCCGGAGCCCCCCGACTGGCTGGGAGCCGTGGCCGGCGCGACGTTGAGATTGCGGCTCTGACTCATGCGAGGGCGGCCGGCGCTTTGCCTGTACACGCAAAGCCAGGCGCGGCAGGTCGGAGTGCGCCGATCATCGAACCCGCGGGCACCAGCCAAGCGGGCCGGGCCTACCGCGGGCCATGGGACCGAACGCGGACTCCGGCGCTGCACCTGGAGGCGTGGCGCCGAAATTGCGGGCGCAGATGATAGTTGGCGGGCGGGTCGGAGGGGCGACCGGGCTCGTTACCCTGGAACGACCCCTGATTACCGCTCGAGGAGGATCGAAGCATGTCCGCCGAACCCCGCACCGCAGGCCACCAGATCGACATCTTCGAGAGGAACGAGCAGGTGCGGGTGGAGATCGACGGGGAGCTGGTGGCCGAGTCGCAGACGCCCCGGGTCCTGACCGAGACCGGGCTGCCTCCCCGCTACTACCTCCCCCGGGACGACGTCCGGGCCGAGCTCATCGGGCCAACCGAGAAGCAAACGCGCTGCCCGTTCAAGGGGGTGGCCTCGTACTGGTCGGTACGGGTCGGCGACCGGACCTACGAGGATCTGGTGTGGTCCTACGAGGATCCCATCCCGGAGGCGGCCGACATCAGGGGCCTGATCTCCTTCTTCAACGAGAGGGTGGACATCACGGTCGACGGCCACCGGGAGGAGCGCCCGCACACCCAGTGGTCGTAGGGGTACCGCCGTCCCGTCGCAGCGTCGGTACGCAGAGCGCCCGGGCCGACCACCCGAGTGAACCGGGCTCCGGCGGGGAAAGGGCTACGAAACGCTCGCCCGAACCGGGAGGATGGCTCGACATGGATCACGATGAGGTAGCGGCCCAGGCGGAGGCGGAGGCCAAGACCCTCGAGCGGCAGGGCGACCGCCTGGCCGACGAGATCGAGTCGGTCCGTCGCGCCGGGGAGTCCAACAAGGCCGATCCGAGCGTCCCCGGCGCCAGGCCCGACGAGCCCGGTGACGGCGAGCCGGCGGAAGACGAGGACCGCGCAGGCCACTGAGCCGGGCCGTATCCAGGCCGTGCCTGGGACCGGATCGGCACGTTAGGCAGCGCGGGCAACGGGTAGCCTGCGCGCGAGCGAGGCGGTCTAGGGGCCCTTCATTGGAGATGGAGGGCAGTCGGGGCCTCGCTCAACCCCGTCTACGCCGCCTTCGGACCTTCGCGGTATGGCCATAACACACACGTGAGCGCCGTCGCGACGCCGGCTCCCGAGCTGGGTGTGCCGGTGCGGGCACGGCTCGAACGCGAGCGCTGGACGTGGGCCGGCCTGGCGCTGGTGGTGGTGGCCTCGACGCTCCTCATATATCTGGAGGGGCACGGCATCGGCTTCGTCCGCGACGACTGGAACCTGATCCTGACCCGGCGCGGGCATTCGCTCGATGCGTTCCTGCGCCCGCACAACCTGCACCTGCTCGCCGTACAGGTCCTCGTGTACAAGGCGCTGCTCCAGGTGTTCGGGCTCTCGAGCTACGCGCCCTACCGCGCGGTCAGCGTCGTCCTGCACGGGCTGGTGGTCGTTCTGCTCTTCGTCTTCGTGCGGCGCCGCCTCGGCCCGGCGATCGCCCTCGGGATGGCCGCCATTTTCGCCTTCCCCGGGGTGGCGAGCGAGGAGGTCTTCTGGGCCTTCCAGATGGGCTTCCTGGGATCGATCGCCGCTGGACTGGGGATGCTCCTCATGCTCGAGCGGCGCGACCCGCGCGCCGATCTCGCCGCCAGCGGCCTGCTGCTCGTAGCGATTGCGTGCTCCGGGGTTGGGCTGGCCTTTGCCCTGGCCGCGGCGGTTGAGGTGGCGGCCGGCGGCGATCGCATGCGTCGTGCGGCCCGCGTGCTGCTCGTCCCGCTCGCCCTCTATGGCCTCTGGTACCTGGCCTACGGGGGCCCGGTCCCCAGGAACCTGGTCCCGGCGACCGAGGTCCCCGGCGAGCCCCCGGTCAACCTGTTCGACAACTTCCTCCGCGCCCCGGTCTACAGCTTCGACGCGGCGGGCGCCGCCGTCTCCGCGCTGCTCGGCATGGACTTTCAGTTTGGACCGGCACTGGTTATCGCCGCGCTCGCTCTGCTGGCCGCTCGGCTGCTCCGCGGTAAACGTCCCCCGACTGGCCTCTGGGTGGCCCTCGGTCTGGCCGTTGGCTATTGGCTTCTGGTGGCGCTGGCCCGGGCCCAGTTCAACGACTACGGGGCCCCGCGCTACCTGTACCCCGCGGCGGCGTTCATCCTGCTGGTGGTGGCGGAGGCGGTGCCGCGGACACCGGTGTCCCGCCGGGTCGCGCCGTGGCTGGTGGCGGCCGGCGCGGTGGTGGTGGTCAGCAACATCGGGCTCCTCCGGGGCGAGGCGAACAACTTTCGGGGACTGACGAACAAGGTCCTGCCCCGGCTGACCGCGCTCGAGCTGGCCGGTGGCCGTGTCGATCCGGGCTTCCGCCCGTTTCCCAACGCGAACGACGCAGCCCCGGACGTGGTGGCCGGGCCGTACTTGGCGGCGATCAGGACGTTCGGCTCGCCCGCTCCCAGCCCGGCCGAGCTGGTCCGGCGCCCGGAAATTCAGCTCGAGTCGGCGGACGCCACCCTGGTGGCGGCGCTCGGGGTGCGCCCGGTACTGGTGGAAACGACCGGGGGCTCGGGCCACCGGCGAAGTGCGGGGGGTGCCACCGGCGGAGGCGACGGGGCGGGCGGGGCCGGGACCGGCGGCGGTCGCGGGGGCGGCGGGCCGGCGCCAGCGGTGGTGGCGGCCCAGGAGGGACAGGTGAGCGCTCAGGGCGGGTGCGCGGTGCTGCAACCCGACACCCTGGGGGCGTGGATCGAGCTGCGCGTCCCGCCCACGGGCCTGGCCGTCACATCGTCCCCCGGCGGGCCCATCCTCCTGCGCGCCCGGCAGCTGGCGGCAGCGTTTGGCGACCCGTTCGCCGTCATCGCGCCGGGACGGAGCGCGGTGATCCACTTTCCACCCGACGGCCTGGCGCAGCCGTGGTACGTGAGGATCGACTCGGTCCAGCAGGTGCGGGCCTGCGGTCGGGTCGGGTAGAACCCTGCCATGGACCACAAGCTCCTCTCCATCTACCTGAACGATCACCTCGCGGGGGCCACCGCCGGGCGCGAGCTCGCCCGGCGCGCGGCGGGATCCAACCCGGAGGGCGAGCTGGGCAGCTTCCTCACTCGGCTGGCCGAGGAGGTCGAGGAGGATCGGCAGGCGCTGATCTCGCTGATGGCCCGGCTCGAGGTGCCTGAGGACCGGGTCAAGCAGGTCGCGGGCTGGGGAGCCGAGAAGGCCGGGCGTCTCAAGCTCAACGGGCGCCTGATCGGCTACTCGCCGCTGAGCCGGGTGACCGAGCTCGAGGCGTTGGTGCTCGCGGTCACGGGCAAGCTCGCCCTATGGCGAGCGCTGGAGCGGCTGGCCGAGTCGGAGCCGCGGATCGGTCAGGCGATCGAGCTGCCGGCGTACATCGCCCGAGCCGAGGCGCAGCTGGCCGGGCTCGAGCCGCACCGGCTCGAGGCCGTCCACGACGCCTTCGCCCAGGTTCGGGCCTGAGCTCGGCTCCCTCCGACCAGGCTAAGCCTCGCACTCGAGGGTAGGCGAGCACGCGGAGCCGAGCGGGGCGGGCGGGCGGACACCACTTCGCAGGTCCCCTGACCCGCTGCGCTAGGTTCGGCACACCCGGGTAGCAAGCCGAACATGTCCGCAACCAAGCAGCGCCGAACGCACGCGGGCTCGCCCAAGCGGTCGGGGCGGGGGGTGCGACCGGTGCGGGTTGGGTGTTCGGGGTGGAATTACCCGGACTGGCGGGAGCGGTTCTATCCCCGCGGGGTGCCGGCCAGCCGGTGGCTTTCCTTTTACGCGTCCGTGCTCGACACGGTCGAGGTCAACTCGACCTTCTACCGGCTGGCCTCGCCGGACGCCGTGGCCCGGTGGGTGGAGCAGACCCCCGAGGACTTCGTGTTCGCGCTGAAGGCCAGCCGATACCTCACCCACGTCAGGCGGCTGGCCGATCTGAAGTCGGGGGTGGCCCGGTTCTATGAGGCGGTGGAGCCGCTGGTGGGCACGCCGAAGCTGGGACCGGTCCTATGGCAGCTGCCGGAGAACTTTCACCGGGACGACGATCGGTTGGCCGGCGCCCTGGGGGCCCTGCCCGAGGGACGCCACTGCTTCGAGTTCCGCCACGCGAGCTGGTTCGTTCCCGAGGTGTACGCCCTCCTGCGCGAGCACGGCGCGGCCCTGGTGATCGCCGACGCGCCGGAGCGGCCGTTCCAGACCCAGGAGCTGACGACCGACTGGACGTTCGTGCGTTTCCACCGGGGGAAGCGGGGTCGTCGTGGTAACTATTCGAGAGCCGAGCTGCGGGAGTGGGCGCGGCGGCTGAAGCAATGGCGGGAGCACGTGGACGTCTACGCCTACTTCAACAACGACTGGGAGGCGTTCGCCATCCAAAACGCGGTCGAGCTGCGGGAGGAGCTGGGGCTGGATGGCGGCCCGAGGGGGGCCTGAGGGGGCGCGAGGGGCGCCTGAGGGGCCTGCGCGAGTCGTCGCCTTGGCGGCGGGGAGGGCCGGAGGTCAGCGGGGCAGGTTGGGGTGCCCGGGACCCGGCCAGGGGGCCAGGAAGAGCAGGACGCGCGCGTCGCCTCGAGCTCGCACCTCGCGTCTCTCGTGGGGATCGAAGCGGGCCACGAACCCCGGTCCGCCCTGGAGGGTGGCGCCGTCCTGGGCGATTTCGATCTCGCCCTCGATCACGACCACCCAGGTGTGCTCATGGGTCTCGTGCTCCTGCATGCGCTCGCCCGAGGGCAGCTGGAGCACGACGGTGCGCAGGACACCGTCATCGGAGCGAAGCACCTCGGGGTGATGCGGCACGACTTCGTGCGCCCTGAGATCCCAATGCTCCATCGGGCGCGACTGTACCGCGTGCTAGCCGAGCGCTGCTTCCCGGATCGCCTCCGCGACGTGGGCGATCGGGACGCCCTTCTCCAGGTAGTGGCTGGCCCCGGCCGAGGTGGCCCGGGGGCCGATTACCTCGGAGCTGAGAGCAGACAGGACCACGATGGCGCAGTCCGGAAGCATGGCGCGGATGCGCGGAATGGCCCATAGCCCGTCGCCGTACTCGCCTTCGGCCGTCGGCATCGAGATGTCCAGGAGCACCACGTCCGGTCGGGTCTTGGCGATCCGGGTCAGGCAGGTGCGCGCGTCGGTGGCCTCGCCCACCACCGAAATGCCGACCTCGGTCGAGAGTGCGGACCTGAGGAAGTGCCGGTACCCGTCGACGTCGTCGCACAGGAAGACCCGCAGCTGGTCGATCCGCGGTAGTCGAGCCTGGGCCAGTTCCATTGCCCCTCAGGATCCTCGATCTGGGCGGGCGCGGCAATCCCCAATTCTGGGGAGGTTGCGGGCGATCAAGCCGCAAATCGAGACTTCTTTTGAGGGCGACTAGAGCGACGAGTGCGTCGTGGTCGGGCGGACTGGGCGCAGCAGCGGGCCCTCCCCAGAGCGAGCGGGTGAACGGTGGGACACCCGCGAGGTCGCTTGACGGATCGTCAGCTGGCGTGACGGAAGGGCGTCCAGGCCGGCAGGGCGCGGTCGCGGACCCGGCCATAGGCGCGGCGCAAGATCCGCCGCCGGCGGCCCATCATTCCCCGTGCGGTCTCGTACCGCTCCCACAGGCCGAGCGCACGTCTCGCGTCAGGGTCCGACGAGCTCCGCAGCCTGCTCAGCGAGCAAGGCTCATCTCCCCACGGGCTGTTGCATCCCTCGCCGGGGGGACAGCATTCGTGCATGCCCATTGGATACCCGCAGCGGTGAAGTCCATTCCATGGAGTGTCCGGCTGAGGACGCGGCGGGCACCACCGGCGAGGACTTGAGCGCGTTGGCCCCGGAGGGAGGGGAGCGCGTTCACATCGCTGCGCGCACGGGTAGGGAGTAAGAAGGCGCTCGAACCGGATTCGTCGGTGCGCCCGGAAGCTCCTGGAAGGGGGAGACAGTGTCAGCTGAGCCAGAACAGGCTGAGAAGACGCAGGACGAGGCCGCTAAGGCCGCCCCGGATGCGACAAATGAAGCCGGCGCGGATAAGGGCGGGAAGCTTGAGGAGGACCGAGAGGCACGCGAGGAGATCCGCCGGCTGGAGGAGGCCGACGAGGTTCCGTCTGATCCCCGGGAATGGCCGGGCGGCAAGGCCAAGTACCTGACGTTCGGCGGCGGCGAGGGCCGCAACGACGAGGCGCTCGGCGAGGGGACCATGGCCAAGCTGGGTCCGGGCGACGTGCATCACCAGCCCGATGGCTCGGTGATCGTCGGGGGCAAGAAGGTGGACAACCCGGAGGACTACAAGGGCGAGCCCATCCCGGGGGGTCCGACCGATCCCAATGCGCCGAAGCTCACCGGCGAGTCGGACCTCTCGGACCGGGGCCCCGGCGGCGAGGATGGAGCGGGATCCCAGAACGGACGGGGACCTTGAGGGGTCCCCGGGCGAGGACGAGAGGTCCGCGGGCGAGGGGTCCCCGGGCGAGGACGAGGGTCCCCGGGCGAGACCGGGATTCTCCGGGCTAGCCGTCCAAGCCCGACCCGACCTCGGCCGGGATAGTGGTCCGAGCCCGACCTCGGCCGGGCTAGCGGTCAGAGCCTGATTCGGAGCCGTCCGATGGGCGCGGCTCCGACCGCGTCTGGCGCTCGGATTCGGCCCGCTCCCTGAGCTTGCGCCTCAGGTAGCCGGCCTTGTCCGCCCGCCTGCGGTGCTCGCGGGCGCTTTCCTCATCGGTGGCGTGATCGGCCAGCTCGCTCTCCTCGTACTCCCGTTTGAGCTGGTCGGCCTGAAGCTCGTCTGTGGAGCCTTTCTCCTTCATGTTTGCCCGGTTTGTAAATTGGTGCTCGACACCGGCTCCAGGGACAGTACCCTGATCCCATGGCGCCAGGGGATGGGAGCCCTCTGAAGTCGTCCCAGCACGAGGACCAGGTCCTCCTGGGGGGCGAATGGCGGCGCCTGGGGCGGGCAGCCACTTTCGTCGCCCTCCTGACGAGCCCGGCGCTCTTCCTGATCCTTCACACCCGGGACGGCTGGAGCATCCCTGCCGCAGTGGTGGGGACGATCGCCGGCATTGCCGCGTTCCGGGGGTTCGTGGACGTCATCGCCCACCGCCTGATCCCGCGCCCGAGTCTCTATGGCGCCGACCGCGAGGCGCTCCTGGACGACGCCACCGCCCGGCGCCGGATCTGGTTCTGGCGGGGCAAGTACAGGCTCCTTCTGTGGGTGGTCGGTGTCGGCCTGGGCTTCTTGCTCATCCTCTCGGCCGCGCTTGGGCAATCGCTCGGCGACACCGTCTCGGGCATCGGCAATGCGTTCGTCGCCCTCGGTCCCCTGCTCCTCGTTCTGGGGATCCAACTCCCCCTGCTGTTCTTCATCAACCTGATCATCCTGTTCGGCCCGCTGCTGTTCTTCGGACTGCGGCAGATGAAGGGGTATGAGCCCGGCGATGCGGACTGGGGAGTGAAGCTTTCCGACGTTCGCGGCCAGAAGGAGCCCAAGGAAGAGGTGACGCGGGTCATCACCCTGTGGCAGTCGGGCGAGGCGTTCCGAAAGGCGGGCGGGAAGCCGGAGCGCGGGCTCCTGTTCATCGGCGCTCCCGGCACCGGCAAGACGATGCTCTCCAAGGGGATCGCCACCAGCTTCAACTCGCCCATCGTCACCATGCCGGGTTCGGGCTTTGCTCAGACCTTCATCGGCTTGGACGTGATCGTCGTCCTGTTCCTGATCCGCAAGGCGCGCAAGCTGGCCCGCAAGTGGGGCGACCAGTGCATCGTGTTCATCGACGAGATCGACGCCGTGGGCATGCGGCGCCAGGCGCTGCAGGGCGGCGGCGTCGCCGGCGACTTCGGAATGGATGGGATGGACGGCCAGTCATTCGAGGACTTCGCCTTCTATGGACCGAGGGGGGCGCTGACCCCCAGCCAGGACCTGATCCTGGAGACGCGCGCCTGGCGCGAGAAGCTCTTCACCGCGCGCGCACCGGCAAGAGGGCCGATGCTGCCGCCGGGACTGATCCGCTTCTACGGGCGGATCCAGGACTACATCATGCCCGGGGGAATGATGGGCGGCTACGGCGGGATGGCGCTCAACCAGCTGCTCATCCAGATGGACGGCGTGGACGAACCGCCGGTGATGCGCAAGTTCTTCACGAACCGGCTGAACACCTACCTCGACGCGCTGTACATAGTCCCGCGCAAGATCGGCAAGACATCGCTGCGGCTCCCCAGCCCCAAGCCGCGCCAGCAGCAGATCTACTTCATCGGCGCGACCAACGTGCCCATCGACCGGCTCGACCCGGCGCTCGTGCGACCGGGCCGGCTCGGCCGTCACATCTGGTTCCGCACCCCGACCATGGAAGATCGCAAGGACATCTTCGACCTGTACATGGGCAAGGTGGATCACGAGGAGGAGCTCGACAGCGAGCGTCGGCGCGACGAGATCGCGCGCATCACCAACGGCTACTCGCCGGCCATGATCGAGCAGGTGTGCTCGATGGCGCTCACCTGGGCCCACGCCGACGGCCGGGCCGAGTTCGGCTGGCCGGACCTGGTCGAGGCGATGACCACCGTCGAATCGGGCACCGCGCAGGGCATTGACTACGTGGCCGCGGAGACGCGCGCCGTCGCCATTCACGAGGCCGGCCACGCGGTCGCCAGCCACGTCTACATGCACGACGTCCTCTCCACCCGCCTGTCCATCCGCAAGCGCGGAGGATCCCTCGGTCACCACCAGGCGATCGAGAAGGAGGAGCGCTTCTCCAGCTGGCGCCACGAGGAGGTGGGCAAGCTGGTGTGGACGCTCGGGGCGATGGCCGCAGAGCACGTCTTCTACGGCGAGAACTCGACCGGCGTAGGCGGCGACGTCCAAAGTGCCACTGCACGTGCCGCCTGGATGGTGGGCATGTGCGGGATGGGACCGGAGCCGATTGACCTCTCGAACCAGCACTTCGCGAGCAACGAGGCGCGCGAGGAAGCCGAAGAGCTGCTCATGAAGCGCTTCGAGAGGATCGGCGTGCAGATCATGAACCGGGCGCGAGGCGCGCGCGAACAGGGCGACGCGATCGCCTCGATCCTGGGCGACCCGGCCAAGCGGGCGGCCGCCGCGCAGATCCTGGGCCAGGCGTACCTGACCGCGGTGTGCGTCATGCGCCACAACCGCGAACAAACCCTGGCCATCGCCGAGACCCTGATCCAGCGCAAGGAGATGCACGGCGACGAGGTCGTGGAAGCTCTCGAGGCCGCGGGATTGGAGGCCCCGCGAATCGACGTCACCGACGATTCCATCTGGCCGAAGGTATGAGCAACCTTCCCGAGCGTCCGGATCCGCGTCTGCGCCCGCCCGATCCGGCGGGCACACGGCCGAAGGTAGACGAGGCCTCGCTCGTCTCGAGAGTGCGCCTTGCGCTCGAGCCCGCGGTCGACTCCGAGGCCGAAGTCATCGAGGAAGGTGGCCCGTCCGACTCGGGGGACGGGTCCGAGCTCCTGCCCGAGCCCCGCGGCGGCGGCGGATCGGTGGCGGTGGCCTCCCAAGCGGAGGCTCCGCACGCGCCCCGGTTCCAGTTCCTGCTCGGAGCGTTGATTGCGATCGGCGTGGTTGCCATCATCGCCGGCGCCACGCTCATCTTCAGGCCGGCTAGCACCACCGGGACGGTGGCCAACTGGTCGCCGTGGCACCCGACCAGCTCCGGCCTCTCGGCCGCCCAGCAGATTGCCGATCACATCGGCCCGGAGTACAGGCTCCCGAGCGGCGAGCAGCTGGTGCAGGTCAACGGAGGGCCGCTCCAGGTCGAAGGCCTCCCCATCACCGTCGTGCTGCGCTCGGATCCCACGTCCAACGGCAACATCTCGGTCATCAGTGGCACGGGGGTCCTGTACCGGCTGTGCGGGCTGGGAGCGAACTGCGCGATCGACCAGGGCAAGCCGTCCACCCAGAGGCACCTGCTGCTCCAGCGCGAGGCGCTCGAGCTGGCCCTGTATTCGTTTCGCTACCTGGATGGGATTAACCAGGTCGTGGTGTTCCTCCCCCCGCGCCTCGGCCAGCAGCCCAGCGAGGCCCTGTTCTTCCGGCCCGGTGACGTGGCCCCCGAGCTCGACCGGCCGCTCTACGCCACCCTCACCCGGCGCGCGCCCAGCGTGAACGGGATCACCACCTCACCCGACGCCTCGCTGGTCCAGCGGCTGACCACCTCGACCCTCTACAGCTTCAGCCTCACCCAGGGCAACCAGGACGCCAACGTGTTCCTGGTTCTCCGTCCTCCGGGGACCCCCGGGTAAAGCCCGCCGGGCGGTTCACGCCTCGCCGCTAGGGTGGTTGGACGTGGCTGTCCTCGCATGGCTCGAATCCCCGGCAGGACGTCACGGGCAGGCGGGGGTACCGAGGAAACGTGGGGTCGTGGCGCGAGCGCTCGCACAGCGAGAACACCGATCCGCGCGTGTTGCGGACGAGGCGCTGGTGCCGGCAGCGGCTGCACAAGCCCGCCTCCGGAGCGGGCGCCGGGTCGGGAGAACGGGGCTGGCCGGGCATGGCGGGTGATCATGGCACCCGCCCGCCGGGCCCCCCGGGGTCCTTGATTCTGGACTCCCTCGCCTCCCGGGGATCGGTGATTCCTAGCGCCCCTGGGTGCCCGCGGTCGTTGATTCGACAACTACACTCCTAGGCCGTGCGCACCTTCTGGCGGCTCCTGGGCTTTCTTCGCCCGTACCGGCGCGGGGTGGCCGCGTCGGCCGTGCTGGCCGCGCTGGCGATGGCGGCCACCGTGCTCATCCCCCTGCTCACCGGGCGGGCGGTGGACGCGATCCGTCACGGCCATCGGCACGTGCTCACCGAGCTGGCGATCGTGGTGGCCGTGGCCGGGCTCCTGCGGCTGGGGTTGACCGTGACGCGAAGGCTGGTGGCCGGCCAGGTGTCGCTGGGGGTGGAGTACGACCTGCGCCGGCGGCTGTACGAGCGTCTGCAGTCGCTGGAGCTGGCGTTCTTCGATCGCCAGCAGACGGGACAGCTCATGTCGCGAGCCACGGTCGACCTCCAGGCGGTCCGGTTCTTCCTCGGTTACGGCCTCATCTTCATCCTCCAGTCGGCGCTCACGATCCTGTTCACGGCCGCCGCCATGCTCCAGCTCAATCCGGGGCTGGCGGGCATCGCGCTGATCCCGGTCCCGATCGTGGTGTTCGTGGCCTGGCGGTATGGACGGCGGGCGCGACCCGCGATCCAGGAGGTTCAGCAGCGCATCGCCGAGCTTACGGCGGACGTCGAGGAGAACATCTCGGGCGTCCGGGTGGTCAAGGCCTTCGCGCGCGAGGACCGCCAGCGCGAGCGCTTCCGGCACAGCGTGTCGCGGGTGTTCGACCAGGCCATGATCTCGACCCGGCTTCAGGCCTTCTTCGGCCCCCTGATCGGCTTCCTGCCCCAGCTCGGGCTGGCGGCGATTCTGTTCTTCGGCGGACGCAGCGTGGTCCACCACTCGCTGACCGTGGGCCAGTTCACCGCCTTCTACACCTACCTGCTCATGCTGCTGAGCCCGATGCGCACCCTGGGCATGGCCTTGGGCATGGCTCAGCGCGCCACCGCGTCGGGGGCCCGGGTGTTCCAGATCCTCGACCGCGAGCCGGAGCTGGCCTCCCCGCCCGGAGCGCCGGAGCTGCCGGAGGGCTCGGGCGCGGTCGAGCTGCGGGGGGTGTCCCTGCGCTACCACCCCGGCGGCGAGCCCGTCCTCCGGGACGTCGACCTGCGGGTCGAGGCGGGCAGCACGGTCGCCCTCGTGGGGGCGACCGGCTCGGGTAAGACAAGCCTGATCTCGCTTCTCCCCCGCCTGTATGACGCCACCGAGGGCGAGGTGGCCATCGACGGGGCCGATGTCCGCGCCGTGGAGCTGGGGTCGCTGCGCCGGTCGATCGCGCTGGTGGACGACAGCCCGTTCCTGTTCTCGGACTCGGTGCGCCAGAACATCGCCTACGCCCGGCCCGACGCCACCCACGAGGAGGTCGAGATCGCCGCCCGCCGGGCCCGGGCCCACGACTTCATCATGCGCCTGCCCGAGGGCTATGAGACCCGCGTGGGCGAGCGGGGGCTGACCCTGTCGGGCGGCCAGCGTCAGCGGCTGGCCATCGCCCGGGCGCTGCTGGCCAGCCCGCGGATCCTGATCCTGGACGACGCCACGTCGTCCGTGGACGCCTCGACCGAGCGGGAGATCAAGGCCGCGCTGGCCGAGGCGATGGCGGGACGGACCACGTTCGTCATCGCCCACCGCCTGTCCACCATCTCGCTGGCCGACGACATCGTGGTCCTCGAGCACGGGCGGGTGCTGGCCCGGGGCAACCACGACGAGCTGCTCGAGCAGTCCGAGCTGTACCGCGAGATCGTGGAGAAGGGCCTGCCCGAGCGCGTGTTCCTGACCCGCAAGCCGCGCGAGCGCGAGGTGGCGGGCCTGTGACGCCGCCCATCTCCCCCGCCCCGACCGGACCGGAGTCCGGCGGGCTGCGGCACGAGGTGCGCCGCCGGCTGGCCGGCACCCGGGGACGGGGGCGCCGGTTGCGCGGGCTGCTCGCGCTGCTGCGGCCCTACCGCTGGCGCGTAATCGCCATGTTCGCGGCCCTGATCGCCGGCACGGCCGCCTCGCTGGCTCCGCCGCCCCTGGCCAAGCTGGCGATCGACCGCGGCATCCTGCGGGGCGACATCGGGACGCTGGACCTGGTCGTGGTGGCGTTCATCGTCTCCGCCCTGGTGGTGTGGGTGGGCACGGCAGCCCAGAACTACCTGGTGGGCTGGGTGGGCCAGCGGGCGCTGGCCGACCTGCGCATGCAGATCTTCACCCATCTGCAGTCGCTGCCCATCGGCTTCTACGAGCGGCGCCCGGCGGGCGTGCTCATCTCGCGCATGACCAACGACGTCGAGGCCCTCGACAGCCTGGTCACCGACAGCGTGGTCACGCTGTTTCAGTCCTCGCTCACGCTCATCGGCACGATCGCGATCCTGGTCGTGCTGGACGTGAAGCTGGCCCTGATCACGTTCCTGATCTTTCCCGTCCTGGCCGTCGGGAGCCTGCTCTTCCGGATCGCCTCGGCCGACGCCTACCGGCGGACTCGAGAGACGATCGGCGCCATTACGGGCTATTTGCAGGAGAGCTTGTCGGGGATTCGGGTGATCCGCGCGTTCGCCCAGGAGCCCCAGCACCTGCGGCGCTTCGCCGAGCTCAACGAGCGAAACCGGGCCGCCAACCTGACCACGGTGAAGCTGAACGCCGCCTATTTCCCCGCGGTCGAGCTCGTCTCGGCCCTGGCCACGGTGGTGATCCTGCTGTACGGGGGTTACCAGGCCATCAACGGGCAGATCACGATCGGAGTGATCGTGGGCTTCATTGCCGCCCTGAACGGGTTCTTCGACCCGATCCAGCAGCTGTCGAACCTGTACACCACCTACCAGTCGGGGATGGCCGCCCTGGACAAGATCTTCGAGCTGCTGGACGAGCGCTCGGACCTGGTCGAGCGACCCGACGCGATCGAGCTACCGACGCTGAGGGGGGAGATCACCTTCGACCACGTGTCGTTCCGGTACAGCAGCGCCCAGGGGGCCGAGCGGGCGCTCGCCCTCGACGGGGTCGACATGGCGGTACCGCCGGGTCAGACGGTCGCCCTGGTGGGCGCGACCGGCGCCGGCAAGTCGACCCTGGCCAAGCTGGTGGCGCGCTTCTACGACCCGACCGAGGGACGGGTACTGGTGGACGGGCACGATCTGCGCGACGTGACCGCGTCCTCGCTTCGCTCGCAGATGGGAATCGTGCCCCAGGAGGGATTCCTGTTCTCGGGCACGGTCCATGACAACATCGCCTTCGGTCGCCCGGACGCCGACGAGGACGACATTCGCGCCGCGGCCAAGGCGGTCGGGGCCGACGAGTTCATCGCCGGGCTGGAGCATGGTTATGAGACCGAGGTGGGTGAGCGCGGGGCGCAGCTGTCGGCGGGCCAGCGGCAGCTGCTGGCCTTTGCTCGGGCCTTGATCGCCGACCCGCGGATCCTGGTGCTGGACGAGGCCACGGCCAATGTCGACCTGCACACCGAGGGGCGGATCGAGGTCGGCCTGCGCCGGTTGCTGGCTGGACGGACCGCGATCGTCATCGCCCACCGGCTCTCCACCATCCGCCAGGCCAGCCGAATCGTGGTCATGGACCAGGGCCGCATCGTCGAGCAGGGCACCCACGACGAGCTGATGGCCGAGCAGGGGGCCTACTGGCAGCTCTACCGCGACTGGGAGGAGCAGGCGGCGGCGTAGGAATGGGTGCGTGCGCGGAGAGGCCAAGCGCGCAACAGACCCCTCGCTGGCACGACTGCCGGACCAGGACTCGAACCTGGACTTAGGCGTCCAGAGCGCCTCGGGCTGCCGATTACCCCATCCGGCAAAGCGTGGGCCTCGTCAGAGGCCCGGATCGATTGTTGCACGTCGATGACCCGAATTCCCCGCGTGCGAGGAAGACGGTGCCATCCGGCGCGTACGCGAACATGTGTTCGTGTCCGAGGTAAGACGCGTCATCTCCGAGCGGCTGGAGCGCGGCGAGAGCCTGGCGAGCATCGCCCGCGCGCTCGACCTTGCCCACTCCACCGTCTCGTATCACGTGGCCCGGCTCCGAGCAGTCCCGACGCCGTCCCCAGTCAGGCCTGCCGAGCCGCCGCCGCCCAGGGCTCATCGTCAAATCAGGACTCGCGATCAGGTGGCCCAGCTTCTGTCGACCGGTCACTGTCGGGCCGAGGTGGCGCGGATTCTTGGGTTAGCCAAGTCGACGGTTTCGTATCACGCCAGTGGGATCCAGGGGAGGGTTGACGAGCGCTTCGCCCGTCGCTATGACTGGGCTGCCGTTCAGCGCTATTACGACGCCGGGCACAGCGTGCGGGAGTGCATGGCGGCGTTTGGGTTCTCGAGCTACTCATGGTCCGCCGCCGTGCGGAGGGGAGCGTTGAAGGCTCGCCCCAGATCCATGCCGGTGGCGGACCTTTTGGTCGCTGGTGCGCCACGAAGTCGCACCCACCTCAAGCTCCGGCTCCTCTCGGATGACTACTGGAGGACGCTTGCGCCGAATGCGGACTGTCCTCCTGGCGGGACCGCCCACTTTCACTGGCCGTCCATCACCTCAACGGCGACCGCCACGACAACCGCTTGGAGAACCTCCAGCTCCTATGCCCGAACTGTCACAGCCAGACGGATAACTTCTCGGGGCGAGGCGGCGCCGAGAAGCGACGCCGGTCTTCAGCGGTCAACGAACGCGAACCGCACGAGGTCTCGGATGCTGCACTGCAGCGGCGCGCCGCCTGAGGCGGCTCGACCGACCTACTCCGGCCGCCCGTTCGGCTGGAAGTAGGGAGTGATCCTCTCCTCCAGCCCGGGGTCGAGCACGAGCAGCACCTCGTCGCCCGCCTCGATCACGGTGTCCGCGCTGGGCACGAAGCCCTTGCCCTCGCGCAGGACCGAGATGATCAGGCTCCCCTCGGGCAGGGACACCTGCGAGATCGTCTGCCCCGCGGCGGGCGCGTCGCTCGAGACCTCGAGCTCGATGATCTCGAGCTCCTCCTCCTCCAGGGCGAGCAGGTGCACCAGTCCGTACCGCGGGACCTCGTGCTCGATGAGGCGCAGGATCAGGTCGGTCGCGGACACGACCGGCTGGATCCCCAGCAGCTTGAAGTGCTGCAGGTTGCGCGGGTTGTTGACCCGGGCGATGATGCGGTCGCACAGGTACTTCTCCTTGGCCACCTGGCACACGAGCATGTTGTCCTCGTCGTCGCCGGTGACCGCCACCACCAGGTCCGCTCGCTGGATGCCGGCGCGCTCGAGGACCCAGAGCTCGGTGCCGTCCCCGTACTGGACGACGTGCTCGAGCTCCTCCTCGATCGACAGGTAGCGGGGACGGGATTGCTCGATCAGCGTGACCTCGTGCTGCTTGTCGAGCAGCTCCCGGGCCAGGTTGAGCCCGACCTTGCCTGCGCCCACGATGATCACGTACATGGTGGCTTCCTATTCTTCGGCGCGGTCGGGGGTTCGCCTTTAGGGCACGCCGAGCGCCGTGGCGAACATGTCTATCGCGTTCTGGGTCGGGGAAATGGTGTGCAGTCCCTGCTCTCCGTACCACGTGGCGCGGGCCGGATCCATGACCCGCGCGATCACCTTGGGCACCTTGAACCGGCGCTGAGCGATCTGGGCGATGGTCAGGTTGGTGTTGTCTCCGTCCGTCGAAGCGATGAACACGTCGGCCTGTTCGATGCCGGCAGCCAGAAGCGCGTCCACCTCCAGCGCGGTACCCACCGTGTACAGGCCACCCGAGTCCTCCCAGCTCGCGGTCTGGCCCTCGTCGAGCCGCTCGTGGGAGAGTGGATCCTCGTCGAGCACCGACACCTCGTGCCCCGCCGCTATCGCCCGCTTGGCCACCGCCGACCCCACCCGACCGGCCCCGACGATGAGGACGAACATGCCGCCACTGTAGTCGATGCCGCGGGTGTAAAACCCCGCCCCCACTGACCCTTTCGGCACATTCTCCGCCCCCCCACCGCGGGTGCGAGGCCGACGCCCAGCCCGGTGGGCGCGGCGCCGGCAGAGCCGCTTCCGGCTAGGAGGTTGGCGCTCCTGCCGGGCCCGCCGGAACCTTCCCTCCCGGCTCCTCCGCTGCCGGCTCAACCGTCTCGGGGCGACTCGGAGGGGCGGTGAGGATCACCCGGGTTCCCGCCTTGCTGACCACGTACTTGGTCACTGGACCCACGTAGTTCTGGAGCGGACCGCCTCTCCCCCCCAGGACCGCGCCGCCGCGAATCCGCGAGGGCTCCTCGGCCCCCAGCACGATCGCCTGCACTCCCCGGCGCCGGGCCTCGTCCACGATCGCCTGACCGGCACGACGGGCTCGGACGGTGGCCGTGGCCACCTGCACGCCGGCGTACTCCTCCCCCACCTGCTTGGCGCGGGCCAGGGCCGCCCGAGCGCGCTGGAGCTGCGACTCCGGGAGGGCGGCGTCGATCGGGAGCGACATGGGCACCTCGAAGATCCACACCGCCTCGATGGTAGCCTCGTCTATGTCCGGCTCGTCGGCCTCCTCGGGAGTCACGAGCCGGGCCGCGGTCTGGACGATGTCTTCATCCAGGTCGGTTCCGAACAGGGGCACGAGCACCGACCCGTACTCCCCCTCCCGGGTGTCGCGTGCCTCGGTGCGCAGGGCGGCGGCGGGAACGGTGACCCGGCGCAGGAGGGACTTCTCCTCGGTCAGGCGATAGATGACATAGAGCCCGAGCCCGAACAGCATCCATCCGAGCCCTACATAGCGGGCGCCCTCGTGCAGGACGAGCACGCTGATGAAGGCCGCGAGCGAGCCCGCCGCGCCGAGGACGGCGGGGAGCGGCAGGCTCCCGCCCCGTACCGTGATCGAGAAGGGGATGCGGTAGGGCCGGTCCCGATCGGGCTCGCTGTAGCGCAGGCGCCAGATCGAGAGATGGGCGATCGTGAACGCCAGCATGGCCCCGAACGCATAGATGCCCACCAGGAAGTCCAGATCGGCCGGGATCACGATCGCGGCGGCCAGCACCGCCGCGATGATGATCACCACAAAAGGCGTGGACCGGCGCGGGTGCAGGCGGCCCACCGCGCTCGGGATCTGGCGGTTTGTGCCCAGCGAGTAGGCGAGCCGGGCCAGTCCCATCATGGCCGAGTTGGCCGCCGCGACCAGCGACGCCGCCGCCGCCGCGGCAATGGCGTAGGTGAAGAAATCCGCCAGCAGTTCCGGATGGAACCGGTCCACCACGCCGAGCACGGGGGCGTTCAGCCAGCGGTGGCTCAACGCCGTCGAGCCGCCGACCACCGGCTGGGCGGTCACGGCGACGAGCGCCATGCCCACGTAGACCACGATCACGGTGGCCGCCGCGGTACTGATGAGGTGGCGCAACCCCCGGCGGCCCACCGCCACTTCGCCGGCCAGACCGGAGGCCGACTCCAAACTGGTGAAGGCCACGGTGGCGATGGTCAGGGCGAAGATCACCTCGCTCCACCGAGGGGAGCTGCCCAGATGGATCGGATCGCCCAGGGTGTGAAAGTTGAAGAACAGGACCAGGCCGATGACGATGACCGCCACCTGAAGCAACAGGTCGACCAGGACCAGGGCGAGGATGCGTCGCAGCCTGGTCTTGGAGAAACCCAGGATGTTGCGGGCGGCCACGTAGCCCACGATCCCCAGGGAGAGCAATCGCTCGGCCACCCCATGTCCCAGCGGATGCCAGAAGGCGGCCAGGTAGTGGGTGGCCGACAGGGCGGTGACCGCGATCAGGATGATGTAGTCGAGCAGGATCGCCCACCCCGCCACGAAGCTGACCAGCTCGTTGAAGGCGTAGCGGGCGAACACCGTCGACCCGGCCCGGTCCTGGTGCAGCGACGCGCCCTCGACGTAGGTCATGGCGGTGAGCACGAAGAACAGCCCGCCGGCCAGGAACACCGCCGGGGTCAGGCCCAGGGCGTGGCCGGCCACGACACCGAGCGAGAAGTAGATGGCGCTGGCCAGCGACGTCCAGATGATCGCGAACAGGGCCGGGGATCCGAGCGTGCGGCGAATGGCGCCCTGGGCCCGTTCGCCCCGGTCTCCCCGCACCGCCCCGAGTCCGCTGCGCGCCAGTCCGGCGCGTCCCAGTCCGGCGCGCACCAGTCCGGTGCGCTCCTCGCTCCCCCGCCCCTCCTCGCCCCGCCCGTCTCGGTCGCCGATCACGGCCGCCGGCCTTCGCGCGTGGCCTGGTGGCGGGCGAGGAGCCAGAGCCGTCCCAGCCCCGCGGCGGCGAACAGGACCCCGATCAGCAGCCTGGCTACCAGGCCTCCGCCGGCCTCTCCGGCGAGCGCCTGGACGATCAGGATGAGGCCGATCACCACCATGGCCGCCGACAGCATGCGGGTCCCTGCCCGATGCGCCCGGCGGCTCGGGGTCATCGACCTGGCCGGCGGCTCGCGGTCATGGACCTAGCTTAAGCCCGGCTTCGGGTGGGAACCGCCGCCCGCCGCCCGACGATCCTCCGCTCGCGCGTTCAGGTGATCAGGGGGATGATCAGGATGGCCACGATGTTGGTCACCTTGATCATCGGGTTGATCGCCGGGCCAGCGGTGTCCTTGAACGGGTCACCCACGGTGTCGCCGGTCACCGAGGCGGCATGGGCCTCGGACCCCTTGCCGCCGTAGGCGCCGTCCTCGATCAGCTTCTTGGCGTTGTCCCACGCCCCTCCCCCGGCGGTCATGAGCACGGCGAAGAAGAAGCCGACCACGATCACGCCGATCAGCAGCCCGCCCAGCGCCTTGTAGTCGATCACCCCCACGATGGTGGTAACCACGATCGGGATCAGGGACGGGAGGATCATCTCCCGCTGGGCCGTACGGGTCACGATGTCGACGCTCGCGGCGTAGTCCGGCTGCTCGGTGCCGGCCATGATCCCGGGGCGCTCGCGGAACTGACGGCGGACCTCCTCGACCACGGCCCCGCCGGCCCGCCCCACCGCCTCGATCGACAGGGACGCGAACAGGGTGACCATCAGCCCGCCCACGATGAGCCCGATCAGCACCTGGGGCTCGTCGATGCCGAACGTAACCGCATGACCCACCTTGTCGAACAGCTCCTGCTTGAACCCCGCGAACAGGACCACGGCAGCCAGAGCGGCGGACCCGATGGCGTACCCCTTGGTCACCGCCTTGGTCGTGTTGCCCACCGCGTCCAGCGGATCGGTCACGTTGCGCACGTCCTCGGGCAGGTCGGCCATCTCTGCGATGCCGCCCGCGTTATCGGTGATGGGCCCGAAGGCGTCCAGGGCCACGATCAGTCCGGTGAGGGACAGCTGGCCCATGACGGCCACCCCGATCCCGTAGATCCCGGTGGTCCCGCTCCCGCCCAGCTTCCACGCGCCGAAGATGCCCAGGACGATGACCAGGGCCGGGAGCGCGGTGGCCTGGAGCCCGGAGGCGAAGCCCTGGATGATGTTGGTGGCGTGGCCGGTGCGCGAGGCGGCCGAGGTCTTGCGCACGGGCGAGAACCGGGTGGACGTGTAGTAGTCGGTGAGGACGAACAGGAGCGCCGTCACCCCCAGCCCGATCAGCGAGCACAGGTAGATGCGCACGTCGCTGACCGTGGTCCCCGACGTGCCCGCCTTGGCGAAGCCGTTGGGGTGCCAGAGCCAGTGCGTGACCGGATAGAAGGCGGCGGCGGCGATCAGCGCGGACACGATCAGCCCCTGGTAGAGCGCCCGCTCGACGTTGCCCGCGCGCGACCGCACGGCGAAGGTCCCGATGATCGAGGCCACGATGGCCACGGCCCCGAGGACCAGCGGGTAGATCGCCACCGCGGTTCGGTTGTGAAAGGTGAGCACCCCGAGCAGCATCACCGCCACCGCGGTCACGGCGTAGGTCTCGAACAGGTCGGCCGCCATGCCGGCGCAGTCGCCCACGTTGTCGCCCACGTTGTCGGCGATGACGGCCGGGTTCCGGGGGTCGTCCTCCGGGATCCCGGCCTCGACCTTGCCCACCAGGTCGGCCCCCACGTCGGCCGCCTTGGTGAAGATGCCGCCGCCCAGGCGGGCGAACACCGAGATCAGCGAGCCCCCGAAGCCCAACCCGATCAACGCGTCCACCGCCGTCTTCTGGGAGTCGTTGAAGATCGCGGTCAGGGCCCCGTAGTAGCCCGACACTCCGAGCAGGGCCAGACCCACAACCAGCAGTCCGGTGACCGCCCCTCCCCGGAAGGCGACCCCAAGCGCCCGGCCCACCCCTCCGCGGGCGGCCTCGGCCACCCGGGCGTTGGCCCGGACCGAGACGTTCATCCCGATGAAGCCGGCGGAGCCCGACAGCAGGCCCCCGATCGCGAAGCCCGCGGCCACCGCGATGTTCTGGATGAAGATGAGGGCGACGAACAGCACCACCCCCACCGCGGCGATCGTCGTGTACTGACGGGTCAGGTACGCCCACGCCCCCTGCTGAACCGCCTCGGAGATCGTCCGCATGCGCTCGTTCCCGGGCGACAGGGCGAGCAGCGAGCGGGAGGTGACCACCCCGTAGCCGACGGCGAGTCCTGCGCATACCAGGGCTACCACGACCCCGTGGTTGGTCAAGAAGTCAGTCAAGAACAGTCCCTCCGCGGTGTGAGTGAGCGCGACCCCGAGTGGCTTTGACTTGGGGGCGCAGTTCCGCCGGACGCGGCGTGCCAGCGCCCAGCCGGCAAGCGGCCGGGGAGTCTATCGAGGACGCAGGTGGGTCCGGCCTCGCCGCCGGCCCGGATCAAAGGGGCGAACGGTCAGCCCAGGGCAGCGGTTTTCAGCTTCCGGGCACCCACAGGCGGCCGCTGGATTCGGCCGGTCCGGGGCGCCTGGACTCCTCGTCGCCCTTCCCCTCCCCCTCCGCCTTGTCCCGGTCCCCGGGTGGGGGGCCAGCACCCGGGCCGCCCTCCTGTCCGCCCGTCGGGGGGGCGGGTTCGGAGCCCGCGGCCTGCTCGCGGGCGTAAGCCATCTGCAGCCGGGACAGGGCATCGCGCACGGCCCCGGCGTCCGGGGCGTGCCGGCGCTCGAGGATGGGCATGAGCGCGCGCACGGCATCGATGGCATCCCGGACCTGTTCGAGGTCGCGCTCGTCCGCGGCGTCGGGGGCCAGCCCCAGCCGCCGTCCGGCCAGGTTGATGAGCGAGACCGCGGTCTGGAGAACCACGTCCCCGACCGCGATCTTCTTGAGCTCCGCCTCGTAGGCGGCCCTCAGTTCCTCCTCGGTGGGTTGAGGGGGCGAGCTGCTCACACCGACACCTCCTGAGAGTACGTCTCTCGCGTCTCGCGCACCGAGGCAGCGTAGACCTCATCCAGGGTGGCACCCGCCTCCAGCGCCCGTCGCTGGCGCTGCGCGCCGTTGAGCTCGGGCAGGGCCACCTCGATGCCAAGCTCCCCCCGGATCGGCGCGGTCCATTCGAGCAGCCGGTCACGCGCGGCGGCCGCGGGATATTCGGCCCCGGTGGCCAGATCGATCATCCGGCCGTCGAGCCCGTGGCGGATGGCCCGCCACATGTTCTCCTCGATCAGGCGAGCCGGCGGATCCTCGAACGGGACCCGCTCGTCGAGGTCGCGCGCGGACTGGGCCACGCAGGCCAGGATGAGGGCGGCCACGGCCTCGGATTCCGCGCTGGTGGACTGGGCGTCGCAGATCCTGATCTCGACCGTGCCGAAGGTGATGTGAGGACGGATCGACCACCACACCTGGGTGAACTCGACGATCGATTGGGTGCGGACCAGAAGCTCGACGTATTCCCGGAATGCGGCCCACGAGCCGAACGGGTCGGGCACCCCGCACCGGGGAAAGCTCTTGGTGAAGATCTGGCTCCGGACCGTGTGCAGGCCGCTGTCGCGGCCGTCGACGCAGGGAGAGTTGGCGGACACGGCCAGCAGGAGAGGGAGCACGGGGCGCATGCGGTCGCAGATGCGAACCGCCCGGTCGGCCCCGGCCACGCCCACGTGCAGATGCAGGCTGAAGGTGTTGTTGCGCCAGGCCACGTAGCGCAGGCCCTGCTCGACGCGCCGGTAGTGCTCGCTGTCGATGATCGACTGCTCGCGGTAGTCGGCCCACGGGTGGGTGCCGGTGGCGCCCAGGGCCACCCCGCGCTCGGCGGCCAGCAGGAACAACCGCCGGCGCCGGTCGCGCTGGCGAACCACCGCGTCGTGGATGTCCTCGCCCTTGCCGGAGATGATCTCGATCTCCGAGGAGATGAGCTCGCTGGTTATGTGATCGCGCAGCACCGGGTCCGACACGGCGGCCGCGTCGCGCAGCTCCTCGAACCGCGGCACCAGGCCCAGGGTGACCGGATCGAGGACGGCGAACTCCTCCTCCACTCCAACCGTGAAGTCGCGCGCGGTGGCGAACCTCTCCTCCGCTTGGTCGAGGTCGATCGTCACTGATAAGAGGACCGAGTTAGGTGAGGGACCTGGGGTTAGGTGAGATAAAAGTAGAGCGCGTAGAGCAGGTCGACCGCGGGGCTGGATGTGTGAACGGTCACTTCCGGGGGCACCTGGAGGAGTGACTCGGAGTAGTTGAAGATGATCTTCACCCCGGCGTCGACCAGGTCATCGGCGAGGCTCTGGGCGGCTTGCCCGGGCACGGCCAGCACCCCGACCACGATGTCCTCGTCCTCCACCACGGTCCGCAGGTCGGTGATGTGCCGGACCTGGTGGGCGCCCACGCGGGTGCCCACCTTGCGGGGATCGACGTCGAAGATGGCAACCACACGGAACCCGTGGTCGGCGAAGATGTCCGACGAGGCGATCGCCTTACCCAGGTGGCCCGCCCCGAACAGGGCGATGTTGTGCTGGCCGGCGGTGCGCAGGATCTTGCGGATCTGGGAGACGAGCGAGTCGACGTTGTAGCCCACCCCTCGCTTGCCGAACTTTCCGAACCCCGAAAGGTCCCGGCGGATCTGGGTCGAGTTGACGTGGGTGTAGTCGGAGAGCTCCTGGGAGGAGATGGTCTCCTTGCCCATCTTCTTGGCCTGGGTAAGGACCTGGAGATAGCGGGACAGGCGCGCCGCGACTCCGAGCGAGAGCCGCTCGCCCGGGAGGCTTCCATCGATGTGCGGACGCGTCCCCGCCGCGGTCACCACCTCGCGGTAGCTCATCGACGTGACTCTAGATGATCAGGCCCGGGCCGCAGGAGGGGGTCTGGCCGGGTTCAGCCGGGC
>Ga0307477_10001001_pt1 | contig 26030 bp, 19 predicted proteins | sample atmos_gasesECM2C_FD_203316 | JGI IMG/M metagenome (GOLD analysis project Ga0307477, IMG submission 203316) | Hardwood forest soil microbial communities from Morgan-Monroe State Forest, Indiana, United States - atmos_gasesECM2C_515 | ecosystem: Environmental > Terrestrial > Soil > Temperate...
TCTTTACAGTTCCAAGACCCAGGATGACGCGCACTTCACCACTGGGAAGCACAATTCGATGTTCCGACTTGGCATGAATCCCGTTGCTAATGGCTTCGGCAGCCTCGCGGGCGACCTTTTCCCTATCCTCCGGATGAATTCTTTCAAAAATCGCACTCACGTCAAAAGAGTCTTTCGCCGGCGGTATTCCCCAGATACGGCAAAGCTCTTCAGAATAGGTAACGCGATTCTCGATGAGATCCCACTCGTAGTGCCCGATGTGCGCCAATCTCTGAGCTTCTTCAAGCCTCGCGTTACTTTGCTGTAAAGCGTTTGATAGCGCCTGGCGATCTTCCTCTACACGTTTCCGGTCGGTGATGTCCTGGGTCGTACCGAACATCTGGATTCGGCCCTGTGAATTTTTCCTCACATCGCCCAAGCTGTGAACTACCCGCATTTCGCCATCGGGACGAAAAAGACGATGCTCACAGTCGGCGCGGGTCTCAGTATCAATCGCCTTTTTAGCCGTCGCAAATACATCTTCCCGGTCATCGGGATGGGTCATTTCGCGCACAAGCGCAACGTCAAAGGAACCGCCCTTCGGAACCAGCCCAAAAATGCGATAGGTCTCCTCAGACCAAATCACCTGATTCGTCTCTAGATCCCATACCCAGTAGCCCAGGTGAGCAACACGCTGGGCTTCTTCGAGCCAATCCTTGCTCTCCTGAAGATCGCGAGACAAGGCCTGACTCGCTTCTTCCGCCTGTTTCAATTCCGTTATGTCTTGAACGGTGCCGAAAAGTCTGTTGTGCTCTCTGGAAATCCCATCCTCCGGTCCCACATCCGTCGTCTTCCAGAGCTTCGAGGTTATGGACTGAACGGTACGCACTTCTCCACTTGGACGGACGATCCGATGTTGGTGAACGGGATGTACGCCGACAGCAACCTCCTCGTCTACTGTGCTGTAGAGAGCCTCGCGGTCATCGGGGTGGATGAGGCTGCTAACCGTCTCAATGTCCATAGAGCGTTCTTGCGGCTTGAACCCGAATATTCGATAGGTCTCGTCCGACCAGATGATCCCGCCTGTCTCAAGATCCCAATCCCAATAGCCGACATGGGCAACACTTTGAGCTTCTTCAAGTCGTGCTTTGCTTTCTTGAAGGCTCCGGGACAGTGCCTCGCGCTCTTCATCGGCTCGTTTGCGTTCGGTGATGTCTGTTACTACCCCGACATATTCGAGGTTGCCGGAGTTGTCTCTTCCTGCATGCGCAACTACATGAACGTGTCTGATGACCCCGTCAGGTAAGAGCACTCGATGCTCGATATCCAAATCCATACCATTCTGAGTCGCGCTGTCCCTAACCTGCTGCAGGCGATGCCGGTCTTCGGGGTGAACTCTGTTGAATACCAGATCGAGTGTGGGGTGCGTTTCTCGTGCGAAGCCTAAAATTCTGTAGGTCTCGTCAGACCAAACGAGTTCGCCGGTGTGCACCTTCCATCCAAAAGTCCCCGAATGGCTCAGCCTTTGCGCCTCTGCCAAATACTGCCATCGTCTTTGCAAATCAGCTTGCGAAGCTTTCAGATCTTTATTCGCTTTTTCAAGTGCGGATATTCCCTCAGTGTCCCGATCCTGCGAACGCTTACGAGATTCGGAGAGGAGTTTTCGATCTCGGCTCCAGCCACCCAACGCGGCGATTAACCCGATAGAAAGCGCAAGAATGATTAGAAAATGCACCATTGGCAATAGAAGCTCCGAATTCGATGAATCTTACCCTACATGCTGGGGGCAAGTCTTTCTCACGATGCCGCAGGCCAAGGACCACGCAATCCGCGCCCTCTACGGGAGCTTCGAAACGTCGGCGAAACAAGCCACCGCATACGGCAATACCGAAAAAGTGCTCGCGTTGGCCTCCTAAAGTAAAATGACACAATATTTACGTATTTACTCAAAATGTTGAACCGAGGAACGCGCCGAGACCAACATTAATCTCACCAAAAAACGCGGGCGCTCTGGGCCAGCAGTAAAGAAAAGAATCGAGAGATCCGATGCTCACACGACGGAGGTTTCTTGCCACCGCAGCCTGCACCATGGCTGCAGCAAGTCTTCACGCGCAGGGCCAAAGCAAGGTCCGGGTTGCCCTCAGCATCCCCAAGGATGCGACTGGTCCGCGCATGCCGATCGACTTTGTCGGCCTGTCTTATGAGGTCCAGCAACTCGCGGATCCCAGTTTCTTTTCGGCGCAGAACAGCGGCTTGATTCGCGAGTTCAAAGCGCTCTCGTCAACTGGTGTTCTCCGCCTTGGCGGCAACACCAGCGAGTTCGCTTATTGGAAACCTAAGCCTGACTCTCCCGAACCAGAGCATCCTCAAGTGCGTGAGGTCGTCGGCGAGCCAAAAGCGCATTACTACGCGGTGACGGTCGAGGCAGTCAGAAACCTCGCGGAGTTCCTCCAAGCCACTGGTTGGACTTGCGTATACGGCGTCGGGATGGGCACGAATACACCGGCACGCGTCGCCGAGGAAGCGGTCTTTGTAGCCGAGACGCTGGGCGACCGCCTCCAGTATTTCCAGATCGGAAACGAGGCGGATCTATTTGACCGGCACCTGCGCGATCCGAAAACATGGTCTGCCAAGACATACCTGGAAGAATGGCTCGCGCTGTCGCGGGCAATCGCAGCTGGGGTGCCGGCAGCAAAGTTCGGCATGCCTGATGTTGCCGGCGCTGTGTCATGGCTGACTGAGATTGCTCATCAATGGCCTTCCATACAGGCCCCGCCCCGCGTAACCACCCTGACTCATCATTATTACTTTGGCGGCCCGGCGACGAACCCCGAGGTCAACATTCCGAACCTGCTGAAACCGGCGACGATGCAAAAGGTGCAGAACACGGCGAATATCGCATCGGCCGCAGCCAGCAAGATGGGTGCGCGCGTACGCATGACCGAAGGCAACACTTGCTATCGCGGAGGCAAGCCGGGTGTCTCCGACGTGTTTGCCGCTGCGCTTTGGTCTGCCGACTATTCGCTGCTGTTGGCCAGTAATGACTATTCCGGCGTCAATCTGCACGGTGGCACTGGCAAATCTGTGGCCAATTCCGTTGGCGGATCTCTGCCTGGTGACGCGCTTCTCGAAGCGAAGGGCGAAACTCCCGAACAGATTGCCGCGCATCCGCATCCTTTCTATACACCTATTGGGACATTTGGCTCGGACTATGTGTTGGAGCCGGTTGCGTATGGACTCAAGTTTGCAGGCTCGTTCAGCGGCGGAACACTGTTGAAGACCGACTTCCCGACGAAGCTGCAGGCTACGGGAGTCAATGCAACGGCGTATGCCGCGAAAATGCCTGGCGGGCACACATCGGTCGTCATTCTGAACAAGGACGCGACCGCAGACCTTGAGGTGGAACTCGACTTTGGTCGGGACGCGAGTGGCGCAGTGCAAACCGAAACACTACACGCACCAGCACTAGACAGCCGCGAAGCTCACATAACAACGTCAACCAAGACCGACTCGCTCAAGCAGAGCAAGTGCTCCGTTACTGTTCCCCATGCGACGGGAGTGCGTGTAATGCTGAGTTGAATCGCTGACAGGTTCCATTTCATTCATCGACCGGTTTGCAGTCGAAATAAGCGAGATTCATGTTTCCGTTCGTCAATATATGTACGGTGAGAACGTTCTTGCCTTTACTGAGAGGAATTTTGAAAAGTTGCGAAGCCAGATTCCAATGGTGCCATTGACGCCAGGCAAGCGGGTCGGCAGGATCATTTGTTGTGCTGATCTCGAGAGGTCCGGTCGCGTCCTTTCCATTCACATCGACTGATATTGTTCCGCCGCGATTCGATGTGTAAAGGAAGTCGGCCGCGTATGTTCCCGACTGTGCCACATCTACCGTAACGTTGAACCACTCTCCGGGTTCGGTCCAGCCAACATAAAGCAGGTCCGCAGGAGGCACGATCTTGTCGAATGGGTTGTCGTCAACCGGATCGGGCTTCCGGTTGAATTTCGTGTATGAAGTATCCACTCCCTCATGGATACGAAATTCATTCAGATAGGTCCCGTCAGCCGGATTCAACTCTCCGCTGCCGTGATTCTTTGGATCGGTGTCGTGATAAGCGACTCCCTCGCCGCCCAGGTCATAGTAGGCGCACAAGACCTTGCCCGGTATTTTTTGTGGACCACCACTATAGCGGCTGTCGTGATAAGGCGAGCCTTTATATTGGCTCAAAAACGATTGGGAAAACGCAATTGCCGGTAGCAACGATGCCGCTACGAAGCATAAGGAAAACACTCTTCGGCTCATCCTGCCTCCCTGAGTACCGATAACCCATCTGCAGTTCCGCAACTCCATCAATCAGCGGCGCTGCGGATCGAAATATGTTCTACACTTCAGACTTGGAAAAGTTCGATCCCGTGCGCTTTTCCGAGATTGCGCGAGTACTTCTTGTCCGTCCCATTGTTCCAATGTTCATGTACACCAAGGCTGCGGCATCGGATGCCGTCGCGCTCAGGATCATAGAATGTTTTCGAAGGTGGATCATTGGCCAAGGCGGCTTCGCGCAAGTAGTTATCGGCATTCGCGATATCCGGAAGATCGGGCCATTCCGAAGTCAGAAAATCGAAGCCGACGGAATCGATCGCCACGCCGTCAAACGACATAAAAATGCTGTTCGGCCAAGCATCGTTGAATGGCGCCATCTTCCACTTGCGATGAGGCGGACCATCTACGTTGTCATTTCCATAGAGCCCATCAATAATAAAAAGGATGGTTTTCTCGCCGAGGTCCTTATGACCCAAATAATCTGTGAACGCTGAGTAACTTGCCGAACCATCGCTTTTGTGCTGGAAACCATCGTGCGCGTTCTTGCGCCAGTCGGTGTTGATACTCGTAGCGCCGAAGAGATTCTTCGCGCAAAGTGTCACCCCTGTACTCACATGCGCTCTCAACACGGCAGCATCAATTAAGTAGGCGGCCTCAACCACCGTGGTATCGAGTCCCGTGGCGTTGTGGGTTTCAACTGAGAAAGGAATCGCGTTGGATTTGAAGTCGGCCTTTACTCGTCCATCCCCTCCGATATGGTCAACAAACGTGACGCCGGGAAATTCATGGTGAATCTTGTCGTAAAGATTGCCCGGGATCCACCGGCTGGAATCGAAGATGGTGATCGATGATTTCGGCACTCGCCCCGGGCCGGTCAACTGTCGGACGAGCGAAAGGATCAGATGGGGCGAGGAGTTCAGGCGTTCGATCGTGCCATGGTCCGTTGTGTTGTTCAGGTTCGCCTTGATCGCAATCTTCTCCCCAGCTCTGTATCCGGCTTTGCCGCGACCATGAGTGCGATTGAAGTATTGAAAGATGGAGTTCCATGCCTGGGCGTCGCTTTTTTGGTTTGTAAGACCGCAAATGGACCGGGAGACCATGCGGTCAATTAAAGCCTGGTTGTTGTTGCCGTCTTTCCACCAGGAACCTGTGCCATCCCAGGTTACAGCCGCCGGATCGTGCGCCCAAGTGACACGGCCGGGAACGACGCCGCGGGGAACGCCTAATGGGGAAAGCGGCTTGAACAAGGAGGGGGGCAGGTAGGTGGCAGCTGCAAGAGCCAGGGCGAATTGTCGGCGCGTCATTTCCATTTTGACTTGCTCCTCTACGCACAAAATCTTACGGCTACTCCCAGGGTCATTTTGCCTGAAAAGACCGATTGCTCAACGCGACCAGACGTAAATTAGACAGAAGATTGACTGGCTCCCAAAGAGAAAAATATACTCGCATAACCGATCAGATCCCAAGAAAATCGGTATTCTATTTCGGATGACTTGGAGCGATGGACATGAAAACGAATGACACACCGCAGGATGCCGGTAACCAGAACCGCCGGGGTTTCCTTAAGACAGGGGCAGCATCGATAGCGGCCGGTCTGTCTGCAGGAGTAATCGCTGCCTCCGCGTCTGGCGAGGTGACGTCAACGGAAAACAGTCCAGCTGCGGCAAGGGCCATCCAGGACATGATGCCGACGCGCAATCTGGGTAAGACAGAATTTCGGGTCGGGATTTTTGGTCTCGGTGGCCAGGGAGCGCTGGAGAAGGCCAGTAACGAAAGCTTGGCCCTGCAGATCATCCAACGCGCGCTCGATTTAGGAGTGAATTATTTCGATACCTCCGCCATTTACGGCGGACCTGACCGGTGGAGTGAACGTTATCTCGGAAAGGGCCTTAAAGGCAGCCGGGACCACGTTTTTATTGCAACCAAGACCAAAGAGCGAACCCGCGATGCCGCGCTCAAAAACCTCGACGTGTCTCTCAAGCTGCTGGATACCGATCACATTGACACATGGCAACTGCATGATGTTGGAATTCAGGCAGACATTGACCAGATATTTGGCAAAGGCGGTGCGATAGAAGCCCTGGTTCGAGCGCGCGATCAGAAAATGGTGCGTCATCTGGGGGTCACGGGACGCTTCCGTCCCGAAGCGCTCATGGAATGCCTCAACCGCTTTCCCTTTGACACCGTCCTAATGGGCGTCAACGCGGCCGACAAGTACTATTACAGTTTTGAAAAAGATCTCCTTCCGCTGGCCGTCGAAAAACAGATGGGGATTATCGGGATGAAGGTGATGGCACGCGGACGCATACTTTCCAGTTGGACGCCGCCGCCCGTGGAACAACAAAAGCGTTCATGGGAAGGCCGAGGCGCGATCGCCACCACTCCGGGTACGCTGACCAAGCGGGAAACCTTCTACTACAATCTCTCGTTACCCATCAGCACGGCAATCATCGGGTGTGACTCAGTCGAGCAGGTCGAGGAATGCGTGGAACTCGCCCGTTCCTTTACCCCTTTAAGTCAGGCCCAGATGGCTGCCCTGGAAGCAAAAGTAGAACCTGTTGCCAAGCAGGCCCTATTTTTCCGGCTCATGCCCCGCTGAGGATTGCCTGACTAACAGAGGACCTTTACTGGCGACTCCGAAATGATTGCTTTGTCGAGCACATTAGGTGACGGGAAGTCGGCTAGGGGATACAATTTCCGCGCCCGCTCCTCATGAGGGCGCGTTCGGATCCAGACCGATGTGATAATTCACGGCCTTGTGCGTAAGAGCTCAACTTGCCTGATTCAGAGTTCGCGGTCGGGCCTCGCTGCTCGCCCGTTCACCTCTTGGCGACACCACTGGCCAGTCTTCTCTCCACGCATCGGGACCTGTGGCGTTCGCGTATCTGATGCGTACCGGCATCGCTGCAAGCCGCTCAGAAAGCCGAGCTTCACTGCGAATCGGCCACCAGTCGTACAAGAAAATCTCGAGAGGGCGCCACATGGAAACCCAGCCACCGATCGTAAGGCTTTCCCTAACGATCTCGCCAATACGGCTGCCCTTCATCAAAGCAGCTAGAAAATCGCCCAATGCAATCGCCGATGCTAAAGCAATAAGCCCGATCACAAGGCTGGTCCGGCCTACACGGAACAATTCGCGCAAACGCCGCCCATATGCTTGAGCGCGTTGACTGAAGAACTCGTGAATCGCGTCGCGTAGCACTGCAGCCTCGTCGGGTAACCCGGCCTCCCGGTCGAGATCGACTACCAGGGCAAGCGTTGCGTCACGGGGCAACTCCTTGGCCCAACCTACAATGAACTCCTCAGCTTTGGGGTCTAGGTCCTTGTCGCGAAACGGAGAAGGATCGATGGCATTGAACAACTGCTTCAATTCTCCTACATGCACCTCGATGACAGAGCACTTGGGAGGAATCGGGTCGCCGGCAGAGGCTTTCTCTTTAGTTCCGGAGGCGCTTGTCATTAAATTGGCTCCTCAAAGCCCAACGACCGTAACCGCTCATCAATACGATCGCCCAATCCACCATCGCCCGCATAGTGCCTCGTCACGATCTTTCCCGTTGCCATCGAACCTCCTATTACCGGAACTTTTTCACCATCATCAGCGCGTCAAAATCCGTGCCCTGAACCCGGAGGGCACGCGGCATCACTCCGTACGACTCGAAGCCGAACTTCCGGTAAAACTTCGTGCCACGTGGATTGTCGACTGCGACATATAGTTCCACTTGATCAACTTTCAGGCTGGCCGCTTCGAGGACGGACTTGAAAAGCATGTCGGCGAGCCCTGTTCCTCGTCGCTCCTCCGATACATACACGTTCCATATCATTCCGACGTGCCGCCGCTTTGGGGGGGGTTGCTGCAAGAATGTTGCGATTGCACACAGGCGTCCGTCCACAAATGCTCCGAAGATGACCTCCCGTCGAAACCGCTCCGCGATTTGATCGGAGCTGCGCGCTGACTCTTCACCATAGTCCGCGGCGAAGGCGGTCGGAGCGGACTGCAATGCTCCCAGAAAGACGGCTTGATATTCAGCGGCGTCTTCAGCATTTAGCTGTCGGATTTCAGTTCCGTTCATGACTCCTCTACTCCAGGTTGTCAGAACGTGAGGACGGCCATTGGTTCCGGGAATGAAGTGGAAGGCCATTGGGTAACTGAAAAGCCCCCTGCCAGCCTCCGCCAAGTGCCTTGTACAGTTGCACCAGGCTTTGGTACTCGTTGCCTCTGGCCTGTGCTAGAGCAAGCTCGGCGTTAAAGAGCGATCGCTGCCCATCGAGAACCTCGAGGTATGTGGTGATGCCTCCCCGATAGCGTATGAGGGAGGTGGCGACTGTATCCTGCAGGTCCTTCACTGTCGTCTCCTGTGCAACTCGAACTTGATGCAGTTTCTGATAACCGATCAGAGCATCGGACACATCGCGAAACGCCAACTGGATGACCTGCTTATAAGCAATCAGTTCCTGGCGATGCTGCGATTCAGCCAGCCTCAGGTTCCCACGCAGGGCGCCACCCGTAAAAATGGGTTGACTGACCTGGGCGCCGTACGACCAGATTCCCGTCTGTGAACTCATAAGGCCGGAGAAGAGACTGCTTCGGCCGAACGCGCCTCCGCCGGAGCCGGTAAGAGAAATCTGCGGAAAAAACGCAGCTCTGGCGACGCCGATCTCGGCGTTAGAAGCGATCAGGTCTTGCTCGACCTGGCGAATGTCCGGCCGGCGTTCGAGCAACGATGACGGCATGCCCGGCGGCACATCCGGAGGCAGCGGCTGCTCGGCCAACGGGCGCCCACGTCCCACACTCTCGGGATAGTGGCCAAGGAGAATACTGATCGCATCCTCCTCCTGGCCGATCTGTCTCTCCAGGTCCGGGATCTGCGCATTCGCGGTGTCCAGTACCTGCTGGGCTTGCAGCACATCCAGCTTGGTGGCAACGCCGTGGTCGAGCCGCAACCGCGTCAGCTTGACGGAATCTTCCTGAGTCTTCACCGTGTCGCGCGTGATTTGAAGTTCGAGATCGAGCTGCAGGAGCGTGAAGTAGTCACTCGCCACGTCGCTGACAAGAGTGAGTATGACGGTCTGCTGCGCATCCTCGGTAGCCAGTAGCTCAGCCCGCGAGACCTCAGTCGCGCGCCGCAGGCGACCAAACAAGTCCAGTTGGAACGCGGCATCCGCAGTCAGGCTCAGAATGTTGGATTTGGAGTGGGTGCTTGCGTCCTTCCCGCCCCTGAAATTCGCATCCCCCTGTACCTGCGGAAACAGACTAGAGCGGGTGATGGTGACCTGGGCGCGCGCACCGGCGATGCGCTCCGTGGCCAGTTGGAGGTCGTAATTCTCCTTCAGAGCTGTGCGGATGAGTTCCTGCAGCTGCGGATCCTGGAAGACTTGCCACCAGGGAAGGTCTGCGAAGGACGCCACTTGGGCTTGGGCCCGTGGATTTTCGCTCAGGTCACGATATACACCCGGAGTCTGAACGACGGGCCGGTGGTAATTCGGGCCGGCCATGCACCCGGCCATTAAGATCGAAGCCAAAATCGGAAAGATCGCGGACATCAACAACGCCATCTTTTTCATGACTATCTCCGCAACTCGTCTCTCTTGTCCAAACGGCAGTGGACCTTTCAGTCTCCCTCCGCCGGTGCAGACGTTCCGGGCAGCGCGGTGGGGGCCAGTTCCCTGCCCGCGCCGGACCACTTCTCCACCAGGTAGAAGATCGCCGGCACGAAGAAGATTCCGATCACGCTGGCGGCCAGCATCCCGCCGATAACCGTAGTGCCCATGATTTGGCGGGCAACCGAACCGGCGCCCGTTGCTGTCCACAACGGCACGCAACCCAGAATGAATGCGAAAGAAGTCATCAAAATCGGCCGCAGACGAAGCCGGGCTCCTTCGAGCGCGGCGTCCGCCAGAGGCTTTCCGCTCTCGTATTCCGCCTTGGCGAATTCGACGATCAGAATCGCATTCTTCGCTGCCAGACCGATCAGCATGACCAGTCCGATTTGCGAATAGACGTCGCTTTCAATCTGAACCAGGTAAGGCGGCAGGAAAAGCCCAAGCAACACGCGGCGCAACCAAAGGATGGCAAACGCTCCAAAGACTGCGACGGGCGTGCTAAGCAGCACGCTGAACGGCAACGACCAGCTTTCGTAAAGCGCGGCTAGAATCAGGAAGACAAACAACAACGAAAGTCCGAAGACCACCGCAGGAGGAACTCCTTCACGCGCTTTCTGCTCCAAAAAAGAGATACCGGAGTAGTCGAAGCCCATTTCTCGCGGCATGGTTTGCTTGAAAACTTCTTCCAGCGCGGCCGAAGCCTGATCCGCACTATAGCCGGGCGCGGCACTGCCATTGATTTGCGCGCTGCGGTACTCGTTAAACCGCATCGTAAATTCCGGGCCTAGGCGCGGCTGGACCGTGGTCAGGGTGGATAGCGGGACGTTTTCTCCCTTGTTGTTGCGGACATAGAATTGCCCGACATTTTCCGCGTTGGCGCGGTCCTCACCTTCGGCTTCGATATACACCTGCCACTGCCGTCCGAAGCGATTGAAGTAATTGATAAAATAGCCGCCCATGAACGCTTGGACGGTGCGGTAAACATCGTTGAGATTCACACCTTGTTTCAGCACCTTGTCGCGGTCGACGCCGACAAATTTCTGTGGCACGCTGGGCAGAAAAGTCGTGCTCAGGCTGGCGATCTCCGGCCGCTTATGGGCGGCCTCGAAAAACGTCGCGAGATTTTTTGTGAGGAATTGAACATCGTTGCCGGCCCTGTCCTCAAGTACGAATGTGAATCCGCCAGAAGTGCCAACTCCCGGAATCGCCGGCGGGGAAAAACTGAAGGCAATTGCTGCCGGCAATTTGCTCAACTGCTGGTTGAGGTGAGCTTTGATAGATTGAAGTTGTTCCGCTCTGGTCTTGCGTTCATCCCACGGCTTCAACGTCACAAAAAAGAACGCGTTGTAACTGGTGCGAACGAAGCTGAGCAGACTGAAGCCCACGACGCTGGTCGAATATTGAACGCCCGGTGTATCGCGCAGAATTTTCTCAACTTCGGCCGCGACCTGCGTCGTGCGTTCGAGCGATGCCGCGTTTGGCAATTGCAGGTTGATGTAGGCATAACCTTGGTCTTCGTCTGGGAGGAAACTCGAGGGCACGAGCTTCGCGAAGAATCCTGCCGCAATGCCAAATGCGACCAACAACACAACCACCACGACCGTCTTTTGGACCAGCACTCCGCTCCAGCGGACATACCCCTCCGTGGTTCGCTCAAAAACACGATTGAACCAATCAAAGAATCTCCTCAGCAATCCGCGACTGGGTTGTCGCGGGCGAAGCAGCAGGGCGGCCAGCGCCGGGCTAAGTGTAAGGGCATTGAAAGCGGAGAGGAGCACGGAGATGGCAATCGTCACGGCAAACTGCTGATAGAGCTTGCCCGTGATTCCCGGAATAAAAGCAGTGGGCACAAATACCGCAGACAGCACCAGCGCGATTCCAACGACGGGGCCGGAGAGTTCCTCCATTGCTTTTAATGCCGCGTTCTTCGGCGTCATCCCTTCCTCGATGTGCCGCTCGACCCCCTCGACCACCACGATGGCGTCATCGACGACAAGTCCGATCGCCAGCACCAGACCGAAGAGAGAAAGAGTATTCACGGAAAAACCGAATAACGGGAAGAGTACGAACGTTCCCACGAGGGAAACGGGCACGGCAAGAAGCGGGATCAGTGTAGCCCGCCAGCCTTGCAAGAAGAGGTAGACCACAAGAATCACCAGGGCCAGCGCGATCAGAAGAGTTTGGACAATTTCCTTCATGCCTTGCGTGACAGCGCGAGTCGTATCCAGTGCGACAGCGTAATCCACGTCCTCCGGGAAGCGCTGCTTCATTTGCGCCATCAGCTTCTTGATCCCATCGGCTGCTTCGACTGCATTCGAGCCGGGTAGCTGGTACGCAGCAACGACGGCGCTGGGCTTGCCGTTGAAACGGCCAGCGACGCTGTAGTCTTGGGAACCCAGCTCGATTCTTGCCACGTCGCGGACGCGTACAACTCCACCGTCGGGAGTTTCGCGCACGACAATGCTGCCGAATTCCTCCGGCGACAGAAGCCGGCCCTGCGCCAGAACCGAGTACGTGAATTCCTGGCCTTTAGGAGCGGGCTCGCCGCCCGCTTTCCCAGCCGGGTTGACGGTATTCTGGGCCTGAATGGCGCTGACGATCTCCGGGACCGTAATGCCAAGCTTGGCCAACGTATCTGGCTTTACCCAGAGCCGCATCGCATATTGCCCCGCACCGAACACCTGGACGTTCCCGATACCCTGCGAGCGTGTGATCGGATCGACGAGATTGATGTAGGCGTAGTTCGCCAAAAAGCCCGCATCGTAGGTTCCATGCGGCGAGTACAGGGCGAACAGCATGAGTGGCGCCGTAACCGATTTTCGAACCGTGACGCCGTAGTTCGTGACGTCTACGGGAAGCTGAGAAGCAGCCTGAGTTTCACGGGCTTGGGTGAGAATGAAGTCCGTGTTCGGATCGGTTTTTACGTCGAAATCCACGATCAGAGTGGTATTCGAGTTCCCGGTAGCGTTCAGCGAGTACATGTAATTCATGTTGTCCACGCCATTCATCTGCTGCTCGATGGGAGTGGCAACCGATTGCTCCAGAGTTTGGGCGTCGGCCCCGACATAGGTGGCGAGGACTTGAATCTCCGGCGGAGTGATGTTGGGGAACTGGGCGACCGGTAAACTCAGGATGGTGAGGGCGCCAACCAACACCATGACGATCGAGATCACAATAGCAACGATCGGACGGTTGATAAAGAACTTTGACATTGGATTACCTTCCCGATGTGACCGCGGCAAATGGCTTGGGATTCACCCGCATGCCCGGACGCACCTTCTGCACGCCCTCGGCAATCACCCGTTCGCCGGGCTTCACTCCGTCCGCAATAATCCACTCGTTGCCGACGCGGTCGCCGACTGTGACCGTGCGGATGCCCACTTTATTCTCATTGTCCACCACGGCGACTTGATAGCTGCCTTGCAGTTCTGAGACTGCTCGCTGAGGTACAAGCAACGCGTCCGGCTGGACTCGGATGACGGCACGAACTTTGCCGTACCCACCGGGACGCAGAATATTTGCAGGATTGGGAAATAGGCCGGCGATCCGAATTGCCCCGGTACTCTCGTTGACCTGCCGGTCCGCAAAATAGAATGTGCCCTCGCGCGCATAGGTTGAGCCGTCCGCCAAAATCAGTTCGAGGCGCAGATTCTTGTCAGCCGCTTCTCGAGTAGTCTCTGTCGGGTAGCGTTTTCTCCATGCCAGGTACTGGGGCTCGCCGACGGTGAAATAAACCTTGATGGGGTCGACGGTTGATACGGAAGTCACGGGCCCGCTGCCGAGATTGACCAGTCCGCCCACCTGCAACTGAGCCTGCCCGGCGATGCCGTCGATGGGCGCTATGAGGCGGGTGAAATCGAGGTTGATCCTGGCCGTTTCGACGGCAGCTTCGTCGGTTTTGATTAAAGCCCTGGCGTTCTCCACCGAGGCCTTGGCAGCCAAGTTGTTCTGAACGGAATTGTCGAGGTCCTGCTGGCTCGCTGCCTGTACTTTGACCAGCGGGGTGTACTTCTCTACGTCCAGCTGAGTTCTCACTTGAACCGCTTCGGCGGTAAGAAGCCCGGCTTTGGCTTGTGCCAGCTGTCCTTGCGCCTGATCGAGCGCCGCCTGAAATGGACGCGGATCAATCTCGAAGAGCAACTGGCCCTTCTTGACGAATGCGCCTTCCTGGTAACCCTGCCGCATCAGGTAGCCCGTAACCTGTGCTCTGACGTCAGCGTTTGTGAATCCGTCGAGCGTGCCGATCCATTCGCCAAAAATCGGAACATCCTTCTGCTCAACCCGCACGACCTCGACGTCCGGCGGAGCGCCCGCCTGTGCTCCTGATACATGCCTTGGGTACATCGCTCCAACAATCAGGCCGACGATCAGCAAGCAAACCGCCCCGCCTATCCAGAGTTTGTATTTCGAAAGCTTGTTCATTTTCTTCACCGTCGGCGTGCTTTTATGCCAATCCACCTGGACTACTTTTGCATGGCCACACCGTTCATCGGAAATGATACGCCTCGCATGTCTCCAGGTCCTGCTCTCCGGGTGCGCTTACCGGACGGTGTGAAAACATTGGCGATGTCTTCCTCTTCTCTTGGCAGTCTCAGGATGGAAGTCTGCTTGCTCCCTCTTTCGGCGAGCAGTCCAGGTCAGTACTGGAACCAATGGACGACAAGATGCTTGGAAGACCGGGGAATACCGTGAGGAGGGCAACGACATGTCCGCATCGTTGCGCGGCAGGTAGCGGCGGCGCAATGCACAATGTATGCGACCGTTCGGTCCCTTCTGTCATCAACAGTGTGAGTTGGCCAACGTCCCGATATTTCCCGCGCGGATCTACTGCCGTTCGCGGCGGTAATCGCCGGCGCTCCAATGTGGGAGAAAGGAAGAGTGAGGCCGAGACTTCGCAGAATCTCAATGAGCGATCAACGTGGTTTCATCTCAGCCGATCAGTTTCAACCCGATCGGTACACACAATCTCGGACTGCGGAGCGTACCCTAAACGCTGCCATCGTCCATGCTGACATCACCCGAAGCTAGAAAAATATTTGGAGATCTTCGAGGCATTTTATGCCGACGATGTCGAGGGGAGCAGCGAAACCGCGGAAGAGCCGATTCGCGGAAAGGCGGGCGTGCGCTCACTTGTTTTCGGCTTCCTGGTTCCTCTTCATGCGATGGCCGAGGTCGGTGGTGTGTCAATATCCGTTCGACAAACGTCGATTCCTGGAGATGTCGACGAGACCCATTCTGCGTGGACACTGGAGTTGGTCGGGGCGACAGGCAAGGTCTGCACTGTGAACTGGCGCACCTTCAGGAAATGGAGCGACTCGCGCGTAGTGCTGGAGGACCATTACGACCACCAGCAAAGCGGTGAGCCACTGAGCGAGGGTGACCTTAGGTCCAGTGTGGTTGAGCCTCCTACAGGTTTTCACAAGTCGTCGTGAACACCAAGGGGTGTTAGCGGAACCGGGCGCGGGCGGTCCAAAATGGCCAATTCCGCTCACTGGCCGCATTTCAAATGCGACCTGGGACCAGTCGGTCTCATCCAACCACTTGTATCGTGCGGTCAGCGACCGTATTATCGCGAAGTTGCCATGCTAGGAGGAGAACGTGCGCAAAGGCGAGCAGACTCGGCAAGAGATCATTCGTAAGGCAGCGCCGATCTTCAATCAAAAAGGATATGAGGGCGCTGCACTTTCCGATCTCATGCGAGCCACTGGTCTCGAAAAAGGCGGGATTTACAGGCACTTTGAGAGCAAAGAAGAGCTTGCGGGAGACACTCCAATCAACCGGTGTTGCACTCTTGCCGCGCTCTTTGTCGCGCAGGTGTCGCATTCGACGCCAGACTTCGGCCGGCACTACCTCCGGGGTGAGTTGCCTTACCTTCTTGACCGCCTCCTGAGTGCCCCTCCGACCATGTTTCATCCCGACGATCAGCATCTGGTCTATCTCCCGCAACCAACGAAAGGATTCGCATCGCTTTTTTCTGTCGCGACTGATTCCGTCTTCCATACGCAAATCTTCTCTGTCTCCGGCTGTTCCTGAGAATCGCAGTAGCCCCACACTGGTAAAGGAACCAAAACAGTACCGAACCTATCAAAATATTTTCGCTACTTTCGGTTCTAGTTCGGGCTGGCCTTCACATTCCTTTCTGCCGGGTGGCACGCTTGCGTTAGCCCTCTGGCCTGGTACCACGAAATCGCTGATGTTAGCGCGAATTGGGCGACCGTGCGTCTAGCAGGCAATCGCGTACTAATCGATGGGACTTTTCAACTGAGAACGCTACGGGTGGTGACCCAATCAGCCACAGGCGAGTCCTTTCCAACTGTAGGTGCGGTTGTTTGGCGCAACCAGCACAGTTCAAAGCAATTACGAGTAGCAGGCGGTGGACACATGCCCCCCTCATACCTCGGCGCCATTCAATCACTGCGCCATCGGAGATCTTTGGTAGAACGCGCTAAATGATTGCGCGGCCAACGGTTACTTAGCACGTATCCGCGACCCGTTAGATCCGAAGAACACCGCGTCAACCCGTTTGACCAATATCTGCTTCCAGTTTAGAACCCGATGACTGGCTGGGGAGATCAATTGAACTTTAACCTACCGCAGCAGCGTGAGGTGGTGCTCCAATGCTAGAGAACGCGAATGAAACGATCGGCCTGGTGATCGAAGACGTTAAAGACCGAAAACAGGTTCAGAGTCAGAGAGATTTTGAGCCTCTGCTAGACACCGAAGAAGCCGCGAGGCTTCTCAGAATGCACCCACGAACCCTTCGCACGAAAGCACGACGTGGATCAAGTCCCGCTGTCCAAGTAGGAAAACGTTGGCGCTTTCGTGCCTCCACCCTGGAATCGTTGTCTCGGCAAACTCGCCAGCTGACCATCGGCACGGTGCAGAACAAAAAACATCTCGACCGAAACGAAATGCCGATTTATTCTGACGGTGTCCGCCGACACCGTTTAAACAAAGGAGAAATTTTGTTTAGACGGACACGTTACCAACACGGAAGCGTCGAACGAGAAGAGCGGAAGAAGGGACCGGCAGTCTGGGTCTACCGATGGTGGGAAGAAGACATCAACGGGAAACTGGTGCACCGCAAAGCACAGGTTGGGGATGTCAAGAAATGCCCGACCGAATCTGCGGCGCACGCAGCAGCAGACGCTCTTCGGCAAACTATCAACAATCGCTGCAACCACAGGAATCTGCGGCGCACGACCATCAACACACTCTGGGAGCACTACTCTCAAGAGGAACTGCCTCTCAAAGCATTATCCACGCAGGACGCGTACATAATGTACGCGAAAAACTGGATTGTCCCACGGTGGGGCAATCTGCCTCTGGAACAAGTCAAAACTGTGGAGGTAGAGCGCTGGCTACGGGCGACCGAAGTGGCCGATGGAACCAAAGCCAAGATCAAATGTGTGATGTCGGCTTTGTTTTCGCACGCCGTTCGGTGGGAGTTCTGTGGCCACAATCCCATCTCTTCAGGCATACCGGTAGGAACTGGGGGCAAGCGAGGCCCGAGCACCGGCGTGCGGATCAGCGCCAAACGTCAGAGATCCCCTTTGGTTCTGTCACCGGAACAGGTCAAGCTCGGTTTGGCAGAACTGGAGTTTCGGGATCAGTTGCTCGTGTTTCTAGAAGGGGCCTTGGGAATACGTCAAGGCGAACTCGGGGCGCTCCGATGGCTGGAGTGCGACTTCGACAAGATGAGCATCAGCGTCCAACACTCGTATTACTGGCGTCGAGGTGGAAACCTGAAGAGCACAAAAACGGAAGCGTCTGCAAAATTGCTGCCGATGCACCCAAGCCTGAAGCATTCCTTGCAGGAGTGGAGATCGCAAAGCCTCTACAACAAACCGGAAGATTTCGTGTTCCCTTCCGAAAGACTGCAAGGCAGCAAGCCGTTAGATCTAGCTTCAGTCCTAAAGAAGAAAATACAGCCTGCATTCAGACGGATCGGAATCACGGGTGTGGGCTGGCATACGTTTCGGCACTCGGTCGGAACTATGCTGGCGGAGATGGGCGAACATCAGCTGACAATCCGCGACTACTCGCGGCACAGCAACCTTCACGTCACGAACAAGTACCTGCAGGCAACCTCGAAGACCAAACGCTTGGCGCAAGACAAATTGGTCGATGCTATTTTGCCGACGGGTATTTTGCCGAAGACAAACTTAATCCAATAAGCGATGTTTGCGATGGTTCTCGGATGGGACCATTCTCGCTCAGCGCTTATCGTCCCCTAACATCCCCTGATTTGCTGGACGTTAGGGTTGCAAGTGCTTGAAAGGAATGGCGGGGACGACGAGACTCGAACTCGCGACCTCTGCCGTGACAGGGCAGCGTTCTAACCAACTGAACTACGTCCCCACTTGCTTTTCATACGGTTAGCGCCAAACCCGCATGTTTGCTGTCTATTATCGCTGTCAACCGTTTCGCCGGTTTCAACTGTTTCCACCGGATCTATCTAAATTCCGGGAGAAATGGACAGCATGGACAGCACGTCAAACTGGCTTCCATACCGCCCTCGTGCACCCGCGATCCAGAACATCTGTCCCTGCTCTGTGATCGAATTGTAGCAGACCGAATTCAGATCAGTACAGGTTCTGTCCAAAAGTGGTGCGGTTGAAGAGCATGTTCTGCACTACGGGCAACCCGCACTCGGGAGTTTCGGCGTCGACTTTCTTCGTGATCGTTGTCTGCGTCTGGCTAGCTAAGCTAACAAAAGTGGGAAGGGGACTTACCGAACGAAGGGATTGATTCGACAACTGTGAAACTCGCGCGGCGTCACTAACATTTCACCTGCGTCCCTACATCGGACTGCCCACTCAAGCAGGCTTCGGTACTGGTCGAAACTAGCAATCTTGCCCAGCCACTCCGTCCCCGATGAAGTCGTGATCACCACAACGTTCGGCACATCACATGGCCCAACACAACCGCTGATGGTCAATTGAACTCGCTTCAACAGTCCCCGTTTCCGCCATTCGCTTTTCAGCCATTCCACCGGAACCTCGGGACGGCCATGCTCGACATTGCCGCAGCAGCAGCCATGACAGATCGTGACTTGTCCGACCACAAGGCGCTTCGTTTTCAACGGACAATCCCGATCGTCGTTCACGGTGCCCGATCCATTCTTAGCTGTTAAAAAGCCACTTCAGTCCAATATGCCGTAGAGATCGTTTACGTCAAACGGTCCCTGCAATTTAGCGGACCACAAAAAGAAAGCGACGATCAAAATCGATAGGCCAACGGCAAGTGAGACCGCCCAAGCCAACGCTTTCCGATTCTGGATAAAATGAGCAAACTGCATACGCACCGCTCAAAGTTCTTGCCGCAACTTCGGGATCTCATTGCCCGGCCTCGGAACTTCGAGGCAACAATCTGGTGGAATTCAGGATGAATGCCAGCTCAGAGGTCACGTGGATAAAGGCCGCCAGGAGCGGATTGAGAAAACCGAATGCCGCCATTCCGACCCCGATACTGTCCACGACCAACGTGCCCACAAAGTTCTGCATGATGATCCCGCGGCAGCGGCGAGCGACCCTCAGAGTTTCGACCAATTTCGAGAGGTCGCTTCCGATCAAGATCACATCCGCGCTTTCGCGAGCCACATCGGTTCCCGATCCCATAGCGATGCCGACATTCGCCTCTACGAGCGCAGGAGCGTCGTTGATGCCGTCACCCACCATCGCGACATTACGCCCTTTGCTCCGCAGTTCAGTCACCCATTTTGCTTTCTGCTCCGGCAGCAGTCCTCCCACCGCTTCGTCCACCCCGAGGCCGTGACCCACGGATGAAGTTGCCGCTTGTGTGTCGCCACTCAATAAAACTGTTTTCAAACCCATTTGCCGCATCGCCGCAATTGCATTCTTGGCTTCCGGCCGCAAGACATCTGCAATTCGGATGCTTCCAAGAACTTCCCCAGCGCGCGCGACGTAGACTTCCGACGCCCCGTCTGCACCGTTACCACTTGCGGGCAAACCCCTCGTCATGCCGTGCTCTACAAGGAGCGCCATGCTCCCGACAAGAATCTGCTCACCTTTGTGGCCGACAATGACTCCTCTTCCTGGCGTATAGGAGAATTCGTCGGGCTCGACAAGCGGAATGGCGAGTTCCATTGCTCGCGCCACAACGGCTTTGGCGAGAGGATGTTCGGACTTACGCTCAGCGATGCTGGCAGCGGCTATGATCTGTCGCTCCGTGAAACCGTTGGCTGAAACGACTTCCCGGATCTGCGGAGTACCGAAGGTTAGCGTGCCCGTCTTGTCCAGAAGCACCGTGTCGACAGCTGCCAACGCTTCCAGGTAGAGGCCGCCTTTGATGATCGCTCCCTGATGCGCCGCTCGACCGATTGCCCCGAGGATCGCAAGTGGAGTCCCAGCCGCAATGCCGCAGGCTCCGGCAACGATTACGACTGAAATCGTTGACCTGACATTGTGAGTGATGATGAAGGTCAGAATCGCTGCCCCAAGGGCGAAATACACGAGGTATCCCGCCAAGCGATCGGCGGTTTTCTGAATGGGAGCACGCGATTTCTCTGCGCGTTCGACGGCTTCAATAATTCTTCCAAAGGTCGTGTCGCGTCCGAGTTTTTGGGCATCGATTTCCAATGCTCCGGATTGATTGATAGTGCCGGCATATACCACGTCTCCGGGCACCTTCTCAACCGGCATGGCTTCGCCGGTGATGGCCGCTTGTTCAACGAACGAGCGGCCACTAAGCACAGCGCCATCCACCGGGATGCGTCCGCCCGGTTTCACGATCACCGTGTCACCGACTCGAACTTCGTCAGATGCTACTTCCACCACCTGATCGTTGCGGCGGACTGCGACGGTTCTGGGGAGAAAATCCAGAAGGCTCTGGATGGCTCGCCGACCTCTACCAACGGTAAGACCCTCCAAAACCTCGGCCGCCAAAACGAAGCCGGTGATGACGAGAGCGGTGAAGAACTCTCCAATCGCCAAAGCCGAGAGGAGAGCGATAGTCATTGAGAGTTCCATCGTCATTTTTCGTTCGACGATGTTCTCGAAGGCTTCCTTGAAAATCGGATATCCGCCGATCAGAGTAGCCGCAACGCCGATTACGCTGACGTGTGGCAACGGCTCCCACAGCCGAAACCACACTGCAACGGCAGCCAAACCCACGAAAGCGATACGGATGAGTTCCGTCCACTCGACACCGTGCCCGTGCTCTTCATGCTCGGCACCAAGTTCAGGCTTTTGTGATGCTGGGGTATTGCCGGAACTGTCTACCGCAGACTTTTCAATCACAGAAGGTAAGGAATTCATAGGGGCTTTTCTTTCTGGCTCCGCGAGAGCGGCTATTTCAAGTACGACTTGACCATGTCGATCACTTCGTCAGCAGCCACTACCTGCCGCGAAGTTGGTTTCTGTTTTCCATTGAGAACGTGACTCCGGATATGTCCTTCCAGAAGCTCGGCCATCAAGCTGTTCATAGCGCCTCTGGCGGCACTCATCACTTGCAGAACCTCGGAGCAATCGCGCTCTTCGTCCAGGGCTCGCACCAGAGCTTCCACCTGCCCTCGGATGCGCTTGGCCCTGAGAAGGAGGTTCTGCTTTTCGTTGATTGTGTGGCTCATGATTTATTATCGCCTTTCACTATACCATACGGGGTATGGTAGTATTTGGGTCGATACCTACGCAAGCTTTTGCTTTCGAGATTGGACGAGTTGGTCGCTCGTGTCTCGAAGAAGATCCGCTAAAGCTCTCAATGCATCGCAGGGATCGGCTGAATTTGCCGATTTCCTCGTTTTGTTAGGCAAGTTGACTTAACACCATTGCAAAGATATAGCTGTGATTTGCGGACCCCGCGTCTTCCGCATGTCTAGGAGCACTCTCTTCCAAGTAACCGCCGAGAGCGTAGTGGATCGGAGACAGCATTTGCTCACAGGACTCTCCTTCCTCGCTTCCCAGGTTCTGGCTCGCCACTGCCAGACAACAATGCGGCAAGCCGAGCACTTGCGCCCACCGTAGCCCGACGCCAATCTGGAATCGATTCCCCAGACGGCCAATCCATACGTTCCAGTTCCTCTATCCAGTGCCGCGCTGATTGGCGGGACTGCTCAGCACCGAACAACTCGTCTACCGCGCGAATGAAGGCTGACAGCTCTTTCTCAGCCAGGATGAGAAAACCGTCAGCGAGTTGAATGCAACGGTCCATTTCCCGCACCTTCACCTCCAATGACAGAAGGAAGCCTCGATTTCAGAAGTACACTCCGTTTGCTAATAGGTGGTCGCTGTACTCGATTCGCGCTTCCACGGCAGTAGACACCGGGTCGTCACGACGAACCAGTCACTGACTCAATTATGCAATTGCCGCTGCTTCATTTTTTGCCGACAATGAGACCAGGAACCCTTTGACAACAACGTACAGCACCGGGATGAAGAAGAGGTTGAGAACGGTGGAGAACAACATGCCGCCAACGATCGCGGTTCCGACTGAGTGCCGCCCTAGCTTGCCGGCGCCGGTTGCGAAATAGAGGGGCAGCACACCGAGCACGAATGCAAACGACGTCATCAGGATCGGCCGCAAACGCAACTCAGCTGCTTCAATGGCCGCACTTGTAATTGATCGGCCTTGCTCGATCAGTTGTTCGCCAAATTCTACGATGAGAATTGAGTTCTTTGCGGAAAGCCCAATCAACATTACCAGACCGATTTGTACATAAACGTCGTCCACCAGCCCACGCATGGAGATGAAGATCAGAGCGCCGAGCACCGCCATCGGAACGGCCAGCAAGATGATAAACGGCAGCGCGAAGCTCTCGTATTGCGCCGATAGCGTGAGATACACCACCAGAAGTCCCAGGCCGAAAATGATGATGGCCTTGCCACCGGCTTCGACTTCCTCCAGAGCCAGACCGGTCCAACTGAAGGACATGCCTTGAAGCATGTTCTGCTTAGCCAACTCCTCCATCGACTTGAGGCCTTGACCGGAGCTGTATCCGAGCGCTGCGGCTCCGTCAATTTCCGCCGAGCGGAATAGATTGTAGTGATTGATTACCTGCGGCCCGGACGTCTCCTTCAGCGCGACAATATTTCCCAGCGGCACCAAGCCGTTAGTCTCGGAACGAACGTAGTATTGCCGTAAGTCCCGAGCATTCATGCGGAACGGCTGGTCGGCCTGCGCGTACACGCGGTAGGAGCGATTGTTGAAGTCGAAATCGTTTACATACTCCGAGCCCATGTAAACGCCGAGGGCCTGCGTGACCTGACTGATTGGCACTCCAATAGCCTTGGCCTTTTCGCGATCGATATGTACGAGTTGTTGCGGATCGTTGGCGGTGAAGCTGGTGAACAGTCCAGTTAGATCGGCTCGCTTGCGGCTGCTACCAACGATCTTGTGCGAAACGGCGTCGATATCCTGGAGCGTATTGCGACCGAGATCCTGCAACTCAAACTGGAATCCACCGAAACTTCCCAGACCTTGGATCGCCGGTGGTTCAAACGCGGCCACGATTGCTCCGGGAACCGCGAACAGTTTTGGCGAGACTCGCGCCACAATATCACTGGCCGCGTGCCCTTTGCCTTTGCGGTCGTCAATCGGCTTCAGCGGAGCGAAGATGAGGCCGTAGTTTGACGAACTGCCACCGGCAAGCGAAAAACCTGGGACCGCGAATGTACCGAACACATCGGGATCGGCCCGCATAATCTCCTCCGCTTGCCTGGAGACCTCCGTCGTATATGAGAGCGAGGCTCCCTGCGGCGCTTGCACCACCACGATAAAGTAGTTCTGATCTTCCTGCGGTACAAATCCCGCAGGAACATGAACGTACATATAACCAGTGGCCGCCAGTCCTGCTAGAAACAGCACGATCATCGCGTAACGGTAGTTCAGCACTATTGAAATGGCTTTACCGTAGGCGATTCCTACCCCATGGATGGCATTGTCAATGCCGTGCGCGACGCTCTTGTAGCCGCGCGAGAGCCAGGAGATACGCGTCCAATCAAGCACTGAATATTTTTGTTCTTCGCCCCGCAGCAGGAGGGCCGCCAGAGCGGGCGAGAGAGTGAGTGCATTGAAGAGCGAGATGGCAATTGAGAAGGCGATGGTCAAGGAGAATTGCCGGTAGAGAATTCCAGTAGTGCCTGGGAAGAACGACACCGGCACAAACACCGAAATCAGAACCAGCGAAGTTGCCACCACGGCGCTCGACACTTCGCGCATTGCCACCGAGGTTGCCCGATGCGGGTCGGTGTTGTCCAGGTTGATGTGGCGCTGCGCGTTGTCAATGACGACAATGGCGTCATCAACCACCAGGCCAGTCGCGAGAGTTATGCCAAAAAGCGTCAGCGAATTGATGGAGAAATGAAACGCATTGATAAAAGCGAAAGTCCCAATGAGCGATACCGGAATGGTGACTGCCGGAATGATGGTCGCGCGCCAATCCAGCAGGAAGAGGAAGATAACAATGATGACGATCACCACCGCCTCTTCGAGCGTAGTGATGACTTCTTTCACCGAATCGCCGACCACGGTGGTTGTGTCGAAAGCGATTACGTACTTGATGCCGGGAGGAAACGACTTCGAAAGCTCGACGAGTGCCGCCTTGGCTGCCTTGTCGACCTCCAGCGCATTGGCATTGGAGAGTTGCTGCACGCCAACACCGATGGCTTCGTGCCCGCTGTATAAAAGGTTCGTGTCGTAGCTTTCCGCGCCGATTTCCGCGCGTCCCACATCTTTGAGCTGCACGATCCCTTTGCTCGTGTTCTTGATGATGATGCTTTCGAATTCCTTCGGTTCCGAGAGCCGTCCAACTACACGCAACGTCACTTGAAACTTTTGCTTGGGGTCGGCGGGCGGGCGGCCCAATTGTCCAGCGGGTATTTCGACGTTCTGCTCCTGCAGAGCGGCGACCACGTCCGTGGCGGTAAGTTGCCGTGCAGCCAGCTTTGTCGGGTCGAGCCAAATGCGCATGGCGTACTTGCGCTCGCCGAAGAGGACAACGTCGCCGACCCCCGGGATTCGCTTCAAGGCATCTTTGACGTAGACGTCCACGTAGTTGGAAATGTATTGGTTCGAAAGGCTGTTATCGGGCGAGTAGAATCCGGCGGCAAAAACGAAGTTGGGATTTGCCTTGGTGATGGTCACGCCTGTGTTCTTGATTTCTTGCGGCAGGCGGCCCTGTGCCGTCGCTACCCGGTTCTGCACGTCGACCGCGGCAATGTTCAGGTCATATCCAGTGCGGAAGGTTACGTTGATGTTGCTGGTGCCGTCGTTCGAACTGGTGGAGGTGATGTAATGCATCCCCTCGACGCCGTTAATTTGCTGCTCCAGGGGAATCGTAACCGCGGACTCGACCACCTGCGAGTTCGCACCGACGTAGTTGCTGGTGACGGTGACCTGCGGTGGCGCCAGATCCGGGTACAGCGAGATCGGCAGACCGGGGATGGAAACCGCCCCCGCCAGAATAATCAGCAGGGCGCATACCGTCGCAAAAATTGGCCGGTTTATGAAAAAATCAACCAAGTCTATATTTCCTCTTTGTCGTTCTGCCGCACGTTTTGCCGTACGGGCCCGCGGAGGCTACGGTCTCCTAAGAGCTATCGTGTCTAGCTGATCGGCTTAACAGGCGCCCCGTCAATCAGGAACTGGGTACCGGAGACGATGACCTTTTCCCCGGCCTTCAGGCCGCCATCGACGGCATAGTCGTTACCGATAGTGTCTCCGAGAGTCACTGCACGCTGTTTGGCAACGCTCCCGTGCTCGGTCAGGGTCGCCACGTAAACAAACGACTGTCCTCCGATGCGTGTCACCGCCAGCACGGGAATTGTCGGCGCAGCAGCGGTGCTCCACACGACCCGCGCCTTGACCAGTTGCGCATTCCGGAATTTGTCGAGCGAGCTGTGGAGAGGCGCCTTCATCAGTATCCCCTGGAGCGCGTTGTCCACTTGCTGCGAGATGAAATTGACCTTTGTGCTCTCGATCAATTCGCCGCCGCTTGTGACAACCTCGACGGGAAGGCCCATCCGTATATCCGTGGCGCGCTCCGTGGGAATGTAGACATAGACTTCCAGTTCGGTGTTCTCATCCACGGTGGTCAATAAGGTTTGCGGCGAAACGTAGTCGCCGATGTGCACTGGAATGTCGCCGACGACACCAGCAAATGGCGCCGTCA
>Ga0307477_10001002_pt1 | contig 26028 bp, 25 predicted proteins | sample atmos_gasesECM2C_FD_203316 | JGI IMG/M metagenome (GOLD analysis project Ga0307477, IMG submission 203316) | Hardwood forest soil microbial communities from Morgan-Monroe State Forest, Indiana, United States - atmos_gasesECM2C_515 | ecosystem: Environmental > Terrestrial > Soil > Temperate...
TCCAAACGAATCCCAGCCAAGCGCTTTGTAGTGTATGCCCAGAACCACGACCAGGTGGGCAATCGGAATCTGGGCGACCGGTTGTCAAAAACCGCGACCTTCGAGCAATTGAAGCTTGCGGCCGGGGTGGTCCAGCTTTCACCCTATATTCCCTTGATATTCATGGGCGAAGAGTATGCCGAAAGCTCGCCGTTCCTCTATTTTGTGAGCCATGGAGATTCTGCGCTGATTGAAGCCGTGCGTCGCGGGCGCAAGGAGGAGTTTGCGCAATTCTCCTGGACGCAAGGCATCGCTGACCCCCAGTCGGAAGATACTTTCCTTCGTTCCAAGCTGAACTGGGAATTGCGAACAGAAGGGCAGCATCGCATCCTCTGGCTTTTCTACCAGGAATTGCTTCGTTTACGACGCGATATACCGGCTTTGGCGCGGCTGGACAAAAACACCATGGAGATCACAGCCTTCCGCGACGAAAAAATCCTCATGATCCAAAGATGGGATAGTTCGAGTCGTGTGGTGGCTGCATTTCACTTCAGCGAAGAGTGCAGGCAACTCACGCTACCAATTCCACCGGGGCCTTGGCAAAAGCGGTTGGATTCTGCTGACCAGCGCTGGGCTGGTGAAGGCAGCCAGGCGCCTGCGGATGCTGAGTCGAATGGTGAAATGCGCTTGACCTTTGGCCCTTGGAATTTTCTATTGTTTGAACAAACCGTGGAAATAAGCGAATGATTGACTTCAGCGGAATGAGCGCGAATTGAAAGCTTCTGCAACCTTATGTTTTTGGAGAAACCATTGTGGCCATTGAACGGGCGCTGATTAGCGTTTATGACAAAACTGGAATCGTGGATTTCGCGCGCGAACTGGCAGCGCTCGGCATCGAAATTGTTTCTACGGGCGGCACCGCTCGGCTTCTGCGTGAATCCTCGGTCCCGGTGCGCGATGTCGCCGAGCTGACCGGCTGGCCGGAAATGCTCGGAGGCCGGGTAAAAACGCTGCATCCCAAAGTTCATGGCGGTATTTTGTTTCAACGCGCAAAGGCCGAAGATCGAAAGGAAGTTGCCCAACACCGAATCTTGCCAATCGATCTGGTCGTTGTAAATCTCTATCCGTTTTTAGCGACCGCCGCCCAGGCGGGTGTCACCGCAAGCGAACTCGTCGAGAACATTGATATCGGCGGTCCAGCCATGTTGCGCTCGGCGGCAAAAAATTTCCAGAGTGTCGCCGTCGTCACCGATCCTGCGGACTATTCGGCGATTTTGGCGGAATTGCGTAGCAAGGCTGAATTGAACCTTTCCACCAGGCTGGACTTGGCGCGAAAAGCCTACGCGCGCACTTCGTTCTACGATGGCGAAATCGCGACAGAACTCGAACGTCTGGCGGCCAATGGCGACGTGGTTATCGGTGCCAGGGAAAAACTGCCGCAAAGGATTCACCTATCCTTGGAGCGCAAGCAAGCTATGCGCTACGGCGAGAATCCCCAACAACATGCAGCGTTGTATGTACCGGCCGGGCGCCCCGCCGCTGGATTAGCTGGCGCCCAACAGCTGCAAGGCAAAGAGCTCTCCTACAATAATCTGGTGGATCTCGACGCCGCCTGGAATCTCGTCACCGAATTCTCGCGTCCTGCGGTCGCGATCATAAAGCACAACAATCCTTGCGGGGCGGCCGAGCAGGAAAGTCTGTTGGATGCGTATCGGAAGGCGCTGGCCTGCGATCCAGTATCTGCATTCGGAGGCGTGTTGGCCTTTAATCGCGTGCTGGACGCGGCAGCGGCCGAGGAAGTATCCAGATTATTTGTCGAATGCGTTGTCGCCCCCGGATACGAAGAAGCGGCGCTTCAGAAATTCGTCTCGAAGAAGAATCTGCGTCTTCTGGAAATGCCCCGTGAGGCCCCGGTTGAAGATCTTGAGCTCAAGCGCATATCCGGCGGAGTTCTAGTGCAGGAAACAGATCGCCACGAATTAGCCGAGAGCGAATGGAGAGTTGTCACCGAGCGCGCGCCCACCCCTGAGGAACTACCCGCTCTGCTTTTCGGCTGGAAGGTCTGCAAACACGTGAAATCCAACGCCATCGTCTTTGCCCGCCAGGGTTGCACGGTCGGAATCGGCGCGGGCCAAATGAGCCGCGTGGATTCCGTGAAGATTGCGGTAATCAAAGCGGCTAGCGCGGGCCTTTCACTTGCTGGAAGCGCTGTCGCGTCCGACGCCTTCTTCCCGTTCCCGGATGGCGTGGAAGAAGCGGGAAAAGCCGGAGCGACTGCCGTTATTCAGCCGGGAGGCTCCGTTCGCGATGCGGACGTGGTGGCTGCGGCCAACAAGCTGGGCATGGCTATGGTTTTTTCCGGTGTGCGCCACTTCCGGCACTAGATTTTTCTACCGCCGGGTTCTGCCGATGATACGTGATTTCCACCACCTGCATTTCGCCATTAGCGGGCACGATTTCGGAACGCGCCAAGTAAGTGTCTGCATCCAGCCGCGTGAAACTTGCGCGCTTGGGCATTCCATTGAGCGGGTTCTCAAAGTCGATCTTCAAAGCGTCGAGGTTCGCCAGGTGAAGCATGGTCGCCTCCGATTTCTCCCAAGGCACAAGTTGCGGCGTGAAGTGGCGGAGATAAAAATCTATGCCACCAGAGCGTTCAACGAGCGTAAACAATTCGATCACAAGGATTTTGTCATTTTCAGCCAGCCGAAACACTCCGAGAGCCTCGCCTGCGTTCGGAGCAAGCCACACTTGTTCGGCCGTTCGGGGTCCCCATGCACCTTTCCAAGTCCCCACCAGCCACGATAAATCTGCTAATTTGGGACTGCTTGCTTGTACTGCTGCATTCATGGCCGTCGCAGTACGCTGTTGAGCTGGGGAGGACAAGCACGCCAATCCCAACAGGAACCCGAATATGACCGTTGGGAAAATTCGTGCACTCAGTGGAGCCATAGATATTCCTCCGGCACGTGGTTCGCGATCCTTAAACCCATAAAGCCTTGCGGTAATTCCGTTGGCATTCGACGCCCCTAGCGCATCCGTGCACTCTTTCTGCGCGTCTAAGTGTATGGACCTGGGGCACCGTGGCCAGGGAATGCTTTGACCGCCCCCGGGCCGCTATACGATAATGGAGTTTCACGGCTAACGCATGAAAACATTTCCAACTTTTGCTGTCTGGTCGCTTTTTCTGATTACGTCGGTCGCGCAGGCGCAGTCCTCCGTACCAGCACAGCCTGCGGCCGCAGCCCAAGACGCCAACCCCTCCAACCAAGCAGACACGCCAAGCCGGGCCGCGCATCAAGATTCTTATTACTATTTCGCACTCGGACATTTAGACGAGCAGCGCTACGAAACCACCCGGCGCCCGGAACTAGCCGCGCAGTCCATCGAAGCCTACAAAAAAGCCCTGGATCTCGCGCCAGGCTCTACCGTAATTATGGAGCGTTTGGCGGAAATCTACGCCAAGTCGCAACGTGTGCGCGAGGCCGAAGTTCAGGCCCAAAATGTTCTGAAACTGGATCCGGACGACGTGAACGCTCGCCGCTTGCTGGCCCAAATCTACGTTCACGCCTTGGGTGACATGGGCGCAGGCGACCTACAGAAGGAAAATCTTGCCAAAGCGGTCGAACAATTCCAGGCCATTTTAAAGCTTCAGCCGGACGACACCTATTCCGCATTATGGCTCGCGCGCCTTTACCGTTTCCAGAACAAGCACGAGGAAGCTGAGAAAGTTTTGCGCAACACGGTAAATCTGAATCCGGGCAACAGCGCTGCGCTAGAACAACTGAGCCAGTTGCTCATTGATGAAGGGCGTTCGCAGGAAGCGGTGACGCTTCTGAACCAGGCCACTGGTGATTCCGCGTCTCCGGAAATTTACGACCTTTTAGGCGACGCGTACGCGCAGTCAAAGGATTTTGTAAGGTCCGAAGATTCCTACCGTAAGGCTGTACTAGAAGACCCCGACGACCCGACCCATGTTCACGGCCTCGCGCAAGCGCTTTTGTCGCAGGACAAATACGCAGAAGCGCTTGAGCAGTACAAACGCCTCTCCGAATTGGAACCCAGCACCTGGGAAAATTTCCTGCGCATGTCCGAGCTGTATCGTCGGATGGGGAAGTTTGACGAAGCGGAGTCTGCTCTTTTGCGTTCGAAGCAACTTTCTCCCGGCAACCTGGAAGTTCTTTACAACGAGGCACTGCTCTACGAAGAGCAGCGCCGTTATGACGATGCCGTCAAGGTTCTCAACGACGCGATCAACGGCATGAAGAATCAAAGTGGCGGAGCCGGAAACTCGGCATCTTCTGGAGGCGAAGCCGGCAACTCCAACGCGCTTGCTATCCTTTATGAGCAGCTCGGCCATGCCTACCTCGGCCAAGAAAACTATCCGGCAGCCATCCGCACCTTTGAAGAAATGTCCAAGCTGGGGCCCGACTCGCAGAAGCGCGCGGAGATGCTTCTGATCGACGCCTATCGCCAGAATCGAGATCTCGATCGTGCCATTGCCGAAACCAAAAAGGAACTACAAGCTTTGCCCAAGGATCAAAGCTTGATCATTACTCTCGCCATGCTGTACGGCGAAAATTCAAACACGGACGCGGCCACCAAACTCTTAACCGGTCTGTTGCAGGGTAATGACGGTGACGAAGGAATCTACGTGGACCTCGCGCAAGTCCAGGAGCGCGGCCGAAACTATCCGGACGCCGAAAAGTCCGCCCAGAAGGCCGAGCAAATCGCGCGCGATCGCAGCGACAAAGAGTCCGCTTGGTTCATGCTCGGCGCCATCTACGAGCGCGAGAAAAAATTCGATCAAGCAGAAGATCAATTCCGCAAGGTGCTGCAAGCCAATCCAAACAATGCCGCCGTGCTGAATTATTACGGATACATGCTGGCCGATCGCGGCGTACGCCTCAGTGAAGCTACCGACATGATTCAGAAGGCAGTGAAGCTCGAACCTAACAACGGCGCGTACCTGGACAGCCTTGGCTGGGCTTATTACAAGCAGAACAAGCTCGCCGAAGCCGAGGAACTCCTGCGCAAGGCCTCCGAACGCCAGAGCCACGACCCCACCATTCTGGGTCATCTCGGTGATGTGTATATGAAACTCGGTCAAAGTGAACGCGCCGCCACCTACTGGGAGCGCGCGCTTGCCGAGTGGCGCAAAGCCATTCCGGCTGAATACGAAGCCGACAAAGTGAACGATGTCGACGCCCAGCTAAAAAATCTGCGGCGCCACACGGCACAGAAATCCGCTCCAGAAACGGCCAAACCGCAGTAAGCTCCCCGCATGGATCGCGCGACATCCAAGAAAAGATCGGTGCGTCTTCCTGCTTTTGCGAAAATCAACCTCTGCCTGCACGTAATGGGAAAGCGTGCGGACGGCTATCACGAGCTGCGCACAGTATTTCAAGCAATTTCGTTGCACGACACGCTGGAGCTTTCCATGGAGCCCGGCGGATCAGGCCAGTTCTCCTTATCGAGCAACGATATGACCTTGCCGCTCGGTCCGGACAATCTCGTGTGGCGTGCGATTGAAGCCATTGGTCCCGACATTGGTTTTCGCGGAAGCATTTCCGTGCAGTTGCACAAAAAAATCCCGGTGGCGCGCGGGTTAGGTGGGGGTTCAAGCGACGCGGCAGCGGCGCTTATCGGCATGATGCGCCTCACGAAATCCCAAGTAGCGCTGCCGCGCCTGATGGAAATCGCTGCGAGCCTGGGCGCCGACGTTCCTTTCTTCCTGTTCGGAGGCCGTGCCCTGGCGGTGTCGCGAGGCGACGAAATTTATCCGCTTCCGAATATCCCGAAGAAGGCTATCTTGGTTGTCTCCCCGCGCGACATCGGCGTCAGCACCAAGGACGCCTACGAATGGATTTCTGCGGAATTGACAAAGACTGCAAAACCCCCTAAAATCTGGGGGTTCTGCGCTCTGTGCTGGAGCAGGCAGGGAGGCAGTCTCTCGAATGATTTCGAGGGGCCTGTCTTTCGGCGCCACCCGCGTCTCGAGGAAATTCGTGACGCATTGCTCAAGCGAGGAGCTGCAGATGCCGCGCTGGCGGGTAGCGGGTCGGCGGTGTTCGGAGTCTTCCGAAACCCAGCGCAGGCGCGCCGAACCGCTCGTGCATTCCCGGAAGATTCGGTTTTCGTCGTCGAAACTCTATCCAGGGAAGACTATGGCCGTTCGCTTGGTTGGCGTGCGAACGGTTGAGGGGAAAATTTGGCTGACGACAAATTCAAGATTTTCTGCGGGACGGCAAATCCCGCCTTGGCCAAAGCAATTTGTAAGTATGTAGGCGTTCCGCTGGGAAAGGCCGAACACGGCCAGTTCAGCGACGGCGAAACGCGTTATCAGATTCTGGAAAACGTGCGGGGCGCGGATGTTTTTGTCGTGCAGCCCTGCAGTCATCCGGTTGATTTCAACCTGATGCAGTTGTTGCTGATGATCGATGCGTTCAAGCGCGCTTCTGCTTGGCGCATTACGGCGGTTATCCCGTATTACCCGTACGCGCGTCAGGATCGTAAGGACCGGCCGCGCGTGGCGATTTCCGCGAAGCTTGTGGCGGATTTGTTGGAAACCGCGGGTTCCAGCCGCGTGCTGACGCTTGACCTGCACGCGCCGCAGATTCAGGGATATTTCAATATCCCCGTGGATCACTTGTTCGCTTCACCGGTGCTGGTGGAATATTTTCAGAAGATGAAATTGGGGCCCATGACCATTGTTTCGCCGGATGCGGGTGGGGTGGAACGCGCCCGCTATTTTGCCAAGAGAATGGATGCGCCACTGGCGATCGTCGATAAACGACGTATCGATGTGAACGTAAGCGAAGTGATGAACTTGATTGGAGACGTTTCAGGGCGCCCCGCTCTAATTATCGACGATATTATCGACACCGCGGGCACGCTCGTAAAAACGGCCGAAGCCCTGCTGAATAATGGGGCTACAAAAGTTTTTGCGGCCTGCACGCACCCGGTTCTTTCCGGGCCGGCCGCGGAACGTATCACCAACTCCGCCATCGAAGAAGTTGTGGTGGCCGATTCAGTGCCGCTGAATGAAGCGGCAGCAAAAGTTTCGAAGATCAAAGTGTTAAGCGTGGCGCCGCTGCTGGCTCGCGGCATCCAATCGATTCACGAAGAAACTTCGATCAGCGAATTGTTTAATTAACGTACGGCGAGAGATCTAACTAACGGCGGAATAAAATAAGAGGACGTATGGAAACGTTTAAAGTGGAAGGCAAAATCCGCGAAAGCCGCGGAAAAGGTCCGGCGCGCCGCACGCGTCTTACCGGTATGGTTCCCGCAATTCTCTACGGCGGGAAGAAAGATTCGATTTCGCTTGCCGTAAACGCGAAACATGTGGCCCGCATCCTGCGCTCGGAAACGGGTCACAACACGATTTTCACCGTGCAGGTTGCCGACGGCGCTGCCGAAAAAGCCATGGTGAAAGATTGGCAGGTTGATCCCGTCAGCGGAGCGCTGCTGCACGTGGATCTGTTTCGAATCGCCATGGACGTGCGCATGCGCGTCCGCGTACCGGTACACACGTTCGGTGAGCCGCAAGGCGTGAAGATGCAAGGCGGCATTTTTGAAATGGTTACGCGCGAAGTGGAAGTCGAGTGTTTGCCGGCTGATATCCCGGAGGAATTTAGAGTGGACGTCAGCGACATGCTCATCGGCAAACAGCTTCGCGCCGGAGACCTTCCGTTTGACCGCGACAAAGTGAAGCTCCTGACCGATCCCGTCCGCGTTCTGGCTCACGTCGTCATTCTCAAGAAGGAAGAAGAACCCGCTCCGGAAGCGGCGGTTGCTGCGGAAACTGCGCCCGCGGAACCGGAAGTCATCAAGAAGGGCAAGAAGGACGAAGAGGGCGTCGCCGAAGCTGGTGCGGAACCCGCGGCGAAAGCCGAGAAGCCGGAGAAGAAGGGCAAGGAGAAGTAGTTTCCGCTCCGTGCGGCTCTATCGAACGAGCGGGATGTGCTTTGGGGCCAACTTATGAAATTGATCGTTGGCCTCGGCAATCCCGGTGCGGAATACGAATGGACGCCGCACAATTTGGGTTTTCTCGCCGTGGATGGAATAGCCGGGCGCGAGGGAATTCGAGTTAGCCGGCCCGAATCGAAGTCTTACGTCGGTCGCGGCAAAGTAGCGGATCAGGAAGTGGTTTTGGCCAAGCCGCGGACCATGATGAATCTGAGCGGAGTGGCCGTCCGGGAATTGCTCGAGCGTTATGAATGTACTCCGGCCGATTTGATTCTGGTGCTCGACGAGGTGGATTTGCCGTGGGGCATGCTTAGGATCCGCGGGCGAGGCGCGCGAAGCACGCACAATGGATTCAAGTCGGTGGTGAAGTCGTTGGGCACGGATGAGTTCGTTCGCATTCGAATGGGATGCCAGCCGGATTATCCGGTAGGCGATCGCGCCGATTATGTGCTTTGTCCCATGCGCCGGCCGGAGCGGGAAATTGCGGCGCAGATGGTGGCGGACGCCGCCGAGGCGGTGGATTTCGTTTTAACCGAAGGCGTGGAAAAAGCCATGACGCGGTTCAATCGCCGCGTAAGTTCCACCGAAGAAGAATCGCAATGAAGAAGAATCACAATGAGGAATTGATCTAAGCGTCAAAATCGCGGACTAGAGTCTGGGAATCGAGGACATATGGAAGAGCGGCTTTACGACTTAATTTTCATCTGCCGGCCGGACACGCCGGAAGCGGACATCGACAAGATCATCGGGACTCTCGAGCATGCCGCCACCGAAAAGGGCGGCAAAATCGACTCGGTGAATAAGTGGGGACGCAAGCGCATGGCCTATCGCGTGCAGAAACTGCGCGAAGGCTATTTTGTTTACATGGTTGTTCGCTCGAGCCATGGCGAAGTGGTGAAGGAACTCGAGCGCCGGTTGAAGGTTGCTGACGCGGTCATCAAGTATCTCACCGTGCGTCTCGACGAAGAATTAAAGCGGCAGGATAAACTGAAGCGCCATCGCGAGCGTCGTGCCGCGCGCCGTCCCCGCAAGACTGCTCCGCCAGCTCCGGCCATGCCGGGAGCCGAGCAAGCCGCGGCGCCCACTGCATAACCAATGATCTTTCAGGAATCTGATTAGGGAGAAATCGAATGGCAGAAGAAAACGCACAGCAGCAACCCTATGGTGGGGGAGGCGGCGGTGGTCCACGCCCTTCCGGCCCAGGTGGAGGTCCCGGAGGTCGTCCGGGCGGTCCCGCCAAGCGCGGCAAGCGTAGCTTCGTTCGCAAGAAAAAAGTGTGCCGCTTCTGCGTGGACAAGGCCGATTTCATCGACTACAAGAAGGCCGAAATTCTGGCTCCCTTCATCCAGGAGCGCGGCAAAATTCTTCCGCGCCGCATGACCGGAACTTGCGCACGCCACCAGCGCTGGCTCACCGTGGCCATCAAGCGCGCGCAAAACATTGCATTGTTGCCGTTCGCCGCTGAACTCTAACCAGGTCGCCGGCGAGCCGAAGAAACGAATTGAATCAAGAAGTGAAATCAATCGAAACGATTTGAGGAAAACGCGATGCAGATAATCTTGCAGGAAGACGTCGAAAAGCTGGGCAATCGTGGCGAGCTCGTCGAAGTAGCCCCCGGCTACGCTCGCAATTTTCTTTTACCGCGAAAGCTCGGCATCGAAGCTACTCCGGGCAATATGAAGCGCCTCGAAAGAATGCGCGTCACCTTTGCAAAGAAGGAAGCCACCGAAAAAGGCGCTGCGCAAACCCTGGCCGATTCGTTGCAAGGTGTCAGTTTGAGCTTCGCGCGCAAAGCCGGAGATAACGAGCAGCTCTTCGGTTCAGTGACCTCTTCGGACATCATCGAAGCTCTCGAAGCGCAGGGCTATCACATCGATAAGCGCAAGATCGCGCTGGCAGACCCCATCAAAGTCGTGGGCGATTACGAAGTCCCCATAAAGTTGCACCGTGAAATCGTCGCTAAAGTGAAGGTCGCGGTAACCAAGGAAGCCTAGCCGCAATCCCAGCCGCGAAGTCGGCTAGGGCTTTTCTTTCTGGCAAGCTCCTGCGCGTCCTGCAGAAGTTTTTGGCTCTTCATCTTTCGGTCGACCAGAGCTCCATAATCCTTGGCTTTTGGTTTTCCACTTTTCCTAAAGCGTCCACAGCCTCCTACTGATTGACCTTCGGTGTCCAACCCGCCACAATGTGCGCGCTCCATCCGTACGATATTTTTAAATCCAATTTATGAGAAGCCTTGAACAGAATGGCAAGCCGCCCTCTTGCATTGCCCAATTCTTTGAGCGAAAATAGGGGGCGAATAAAAAGCGAACCATGGCAAACGATACCACTCTCGAACGCCCGCTTCCCCATAATCTGGAAGCCGAGCGCAGCATCCTGGGCGCCATTATCCTCGATAACCACGCGCTAAACGCCGCGATAGAAAAAATCCGTTCCGAAGATTTCTTCCTTTCCCAGCATCGTCAGATTTTCGAGCGTATGATCCAGCTCGGGGAAAAACAGCAGGCCATCGATGTGGTCACGTTGATGGACGACCTCGCGCGTCGCGGTGAGTTGGAATCCGCTGGCGGCGTCGCCTATCTTTCCCAGCTCGCCGACGGCTTGCCGCGCGTAACCAACGTCGAACACTACGCGCGAATCGTTAAGGAAAAAGCCGTCCTGCGCAGCCTGATTTTTTCCGCGTCCGCGATTCAGGAACAAGCCCTCGCGGCAGGCGATGACGCCGACGTTATTCTCGACCGCGCCGAATCCGTGATCTTTCAGCTGGCCGAAGATCGCGTCAAAGCCGGCCTGATCGGCGTAAAAGAACTCGTCCGTGACAATTACGAGCGCCTCGAAAAGATTTTCAGCGAAGGCCGCCGCATCACCGGACTCGCCAGCGGTTACCCCGGTCTGGACAACGAAACTGCCGGCTTGCAACCTTCCGAATTAATCATCCTCGCAGCCCGCCCTTCCATGGGAAAAACAGCCCTGGCGCTCAACATCGCCGAAAATGTCGCTCTGCGCTTGCGCGAGCCGGTCGCAGTATTCAGTCTCGAAATGTCTAAGGAATCGCTGCTTTTGCGTTTGCTGGCATCGGAAGCGCGCGTGGACGCTCACAAATTCCGCACCGGCCACATGGGCCGTGACGACTGGGGTAAGATCACCGGCGCGCTCACCAATCTCGCCGAAGCTCCTCTGTGGATTGATGACTCCGCCTCCTCTACGGTGATGGAAATTGGAGCCAAGGCTCGCCGCCTGAAACGCGATCGGGGCCTTTCCCTTCTCGTCGTGGATTACCTTCAGCTCGTCGTTCCCACTAATACGGGCCGCGGAACAAACCGCCAGGAAGAAGTTTCCAGCATTTCGCGCGGCCTGAAAGGCCTGGCCAAAGAGCTAAAAGTTCCCGTTCTCGTCCTCAGCCAGCTCACTCGAGCTCCCGAACGTGACGACCGCAAGCCGCAACTATCCGACCTTCGCGAATCGGGCGCCATCGAGCAGGATGCCGACGTAGTCCTGTTCATCAACCGCCCGAATTTTTACAAAACGGACATGCCCGAAGAAGATCGCGCCAAGGCCGAGTTGATCATCGCCAAACAGCGCAACGGCCCCACCGGCAGCATGAATTTCGTTTTCCTGGCCCGCCACACGCGTTTCGAAGAAGCCGCGCCGGACGCTTGGAACAGCACAGTCGGCGACGAATAGCGTTGCCACCTACCCACGCGCCGTGTCGCCCTTTCGACGTTCCATGCGGCTTGTTCACCAGACGCGATTTTCTCTCCCCCGTGGGCCCGGGGTAACTTCTGCATTTTCCTCAAAATGCCAATCCGCCGGCCTTCTTGCCGTCCATCGCAAAAAGGCCCACCGGGTGCACCGGACCCGCCATGCGGCTGTTTACCTAAACGCCGAGTTAAGCACGCTCGGCTCGGATTTCATTCACGCGCCGAATAAGGAGTCTGGCATTCTTAAATGACGATGTCTAAGGCCATCCATTTCGAAGGCAGGCCGGTTTGGGCGGAGATTTCGCTTAGAGCAATCCTGCACAATCTGCGCATCATTCGCCGCCACGTCGGCGCGAAGCGGAAAATTCTCGCGGTCGTTAAATCCAACGCCTATGGCTTGGGTGCCGTCCCTATTTCCAAAGCCTTGCAGAAAGCCGGCACCGAATGGTTCGGCGTCACTTGCGCGAACGAAGGCATGGAGCTGCGCGAAGCCGGGATTCGCAAGCCCATCTTGGTTCTCACCGGTTTTTGGCCAGGCGAAGAAAAACGTCTGGTCCAAAACCAGCTCACGCCTACAGTCACCAGGGTCGATGACCTGGGTTATCTCGAACGCGCCGCAAAATCCTTACACGCAAAATCGCCTGATAAATCGTCGGTAAAATCCGCGCGCGTGCGCTTCCATTTGAAGATAAATACAGGCATGAACCGCTTGGGAATCTCGCCGGAGGAAATCGACGCGTTCGCCGCAGCGTTAGCCGGTTGCCGCCACATCCAGCTCGAAGGCACCTACACACATTTCGCCTCGGCTGAAGATTTCACCGCCGAACAAACCGCCCAGCAGGAGCAACTCTTCCACGACTGCCTCGTTCGTTTACGCGCGCACGGAATTCCGCCGGGCATCGTACACATGGCCAATAGCGGCGCCATCTGCGCCCGCCCCAGCACCTGGGCGGACATGGTCCGCCCCGGCGCGATTCTCTACGGATACCATCAGTCCTTCGACCCGCCACAGAAAAGAGAAGAAGTAGCCGGCGCGATGCCACTCGCGCCTTGTCTGTCGCTGCGCGCTCGCATCATCTCGTTGCGCGATGTTCCGGCCGGGCAGGCGGTAGGTTACGCCGCCCGTTTCATCACTGTTCGCCCGTCGAAAATTGCCGTGATCAACGCCGGTTATGCTGACGGAGTCGTGCGTGCGCGAACCAATAGAGGGTGCGCCTTGGTCCGCGGTCTTCGCGTGCCGCTGGTCGGAACCATTTCCATGGATTTAACCATGCTGGATGTAACCGACGTGCCCGGCGTCACTCTGGGCGACGTTATCACAATCTACGGAAAAGACGGCAAAGCCGCGATCGAAGTTTCCGACGTGGCGCGCGAAATCGGTACTGTCACTTCTGATTTGCTCTGCGCCCTCGGCCGTCGTGTCCCAAAATTTTATCTTTAGCTACTGAACCGGCTTGGCCTCCACTGTTTCTTCACCGCTTCTTGCCCTGCCGTACAAGGTTCTCGTTTTTCCGCTCCCGATATGCGGAAATTCGGTGTTATTATGCTTCTTATAAATTGAATACTTCCATTTTCTTCATTTCGGCCGGGCAAGAAGTTTCATAAAGCCGAGCACGCGAGAGGATGTAGCGACAGGGAAAATTAATTCCATTAATTGTTCTTTCATAAGTTTCATAAAGGTGTATCGATGCAAAGGCCTACTAATATACCAAGCCGTGCTTTGTCAGTTTCAGCTTCCGAGACTCCCGCTTCCAAATCAGCCGGCCACTCTCGTGCCGGCCAGGAAAGCGTTGGCAGCTTCTGGGACATGCTCGGCATCCGCCTGATTTTCACTGCGATTTGCGTCACGGCGGGCTTCCACTTTCGCCCGTTCAGCGTTTCCAAGGAGTCGGGCGCAGCGGCGGGCTTGTTGTTCGCCCTGGCGGTCATTTTCTTTGAAGTGCGTCTGCGACGCGCTAGTTTGCGGCGCCTGATAGGCGCGGCCACCGGCTCAATCCTGGGAATTCTCGGCGCCTACTTCACCACGCTAGTTCTCTCGCACACATCCATGCCGGAAAGCACTCGCTCGTTTTTTAGCTTAGCCACTTTCCTGGTGATGGCTTACACCGGCCTGATTCTGGGCGCGAACAAGGGCGACATGCTCAATCTGCAAGCCCTCGGAGGCCTTTTCGGCAGCGAACGTAGCCTGAAACATTCGTTCAAGGTCCTGGATACCAGCGTTATCATCGATGGTCGCGTGGCTGACATTGCCGACGCTCAATTCCTCGATGGCACCGTAATCATTCCTCAGTTCGTCCTGCACGAATTGCAGCTCGTCGCCGATTCAGCCGATCCATTAAAACGCCAGCGCGGCCGCCGCGGTTTGGAAGTGCTGCAGCGCATCCAGAAAATGGCGCACCTCGAAGTTCAGATCGTTGACGAAGATTTCCCCCAAGTGCCCGATGTAGATTTGAAGCTCATCGAACTGGCCAAACGCTACGAAGCGAAAATCGTCACCAACGACTACAACCTGAATAAAGTTGCCACGCTGCAGGGCATCGAGATTCTCAACGTCAATCAGCTGGCCAACGCACTCAAGCCCATCGTGCTTCCCGGCGAGACGATGCGCGTTTTCATCCTGCGCGAAGGCAAGGAATACAATCAGGGCGTTGCCTATCTCGACGACGGCACCATGGTCGTGGTGGATTCGGCGCGCAAAATGATCAACAAAACGATCGACATCACCGTAACTTCCGTGCACCAAACCACCGCCGGTAAAATGATCTTCGGCCGCTACGACGAACGTGGAGAACAAATACCGCCGCGCCCGATTTCGTCGCTCCCACAACCTCAAGCCGAACAGCAGCCCGGCCCCCGCGCCGTGGAGGATCGTGTAGGTGGAGAGCGCCCCCCTCGCCCGCTGTATCCCGAGCCCGGCCGCTCTTAGTTTGTCGCTGCTTCAACGAAGCGGCCCAGTTTTCAACAAGCGCGTAAATGGGGACTTGACCGCGCGAGCTATCGACTCTCAGAATGCGGTCCACTGGGCGCTGAATTTCTGGTTTGCTCCGCACGAAGTCAGCCTTCGCTGGGTCCCGCCCGGACAGCCGCGCGAGTCCCCCGATGAAGATCCAAGCTTCAGGGGCGGAACCCGGACAGCGTCGACTGGAATCACTGGAAACTGATCCACCACCGTTTTCTCCACCTTCGCGTGCAATTGCGATAGACTGTTGAACCTTCGATGAGCCGAATTGCTGCCATCATTCCCGCCGCCGGGCTCGGTACCCGTATGGGGGCCGAAACGCCAAAGCAGTTTCTCGAACTCGACGGCATGCCGCTCGTGATTTTCACCTTATGGCGTCTGGCCGCATGTCCTGACATTACCGACTTTTTCATCGCCACGCGTGCCGACGACATCGTTTCCTTGCAGGACAAAGTGGCAAAAGCCGCGCTCGGCCGCCCGGCACGCGTGGTTCACGGCGGCGACACGCGTCAGCAATCCGTCGCCAATGCCCTGGCTCAAGTCGATCCCGCCACGGAAATCGTCTTGGTGCATGACGCGGTGCGCCCCTTCGTCACAACCGAGCAAACAGCGCGTGTAATTGCCGAAGCACGCACCCGCGGTGCTGCAATTCTGGGCATACCCGCGATCGATACCGTAAAAGAAGTTAAACGTGCCAGCCTTCCCGAAGACGTCGCGCTGATTACCTCCACGATTCCCCGCGAACGAATCGTTTTGGCCCAAACTCCGCAAGCCTTTTTATATGCGCTTCTGCGCGATGCCTTTCGTAAAGCCCAGCAGGATGGCATTGCTGCCTCGGATGAATCTTCGCTAGTCGAACGTTTCGGCCACGACGTCTTCGTGGTCCTCGGCTCCGAGCGCAATCTCAAAATCACTCGCCCCGCCGACATGGACCTCGCCCGTTTCTACCTCGAACAGGAGCGCCGCCCCGGATGACTCGCTCTGGAATTGGCTACGATCTGCATCGTCTCGCCGAAGGCCGCAAGCTCATGATCGGCGGAGTCGAAGTCCCGTTCGACAAAGGTTCCGTCGGACACTCCGATGGTGACGTCCTGGCGCACGCTTTGTGCGACGCATTGCTCGGCGCCGCAGGCCTTGGCGATATCGGCACTCATTTCCCGGACACGGATCCAAAATGGAAGGGCGCATCCAGCCTGCTGTTCCTTGAACACACCAGAAAGCTCTTGGACGAAAAGCATCTGCGCATCACCCACCTCGATGCTGTGGTGATTTGCGAACGCCCGAAACTCGGTCCGCATTTCCCAGCCATGCGCGCGGCTCTCGCGAAATCGCTCGGCCTCAGCCAAGAACAGATCAATCTGAAAGCCAAAACCAACGAAGGCACCGGCGAAATCGGCCGCGGCGAAGCCATCGCGGCCCATACCATTGCCACCCTGGAAGGCTGACCCTTGTCTACTCTGTCATTCCGACGAGCGAAGTGTCCCGAGGCCCGATCCGTCGCCAGTAGTATGGACGAACGTCGGGACACGTAGAGGAATCTGCTCTTGGTTTAGAATCACCCGGGGCACCAACTTCGAACCATCATGAACTGGCTCACCGGATTCCACGCGGTAGAAGAAGCGCTAGCCGCCGGACGCGCGCTTGATCGCATCGTGATCGCTCGCGGCCGCCACGGTGAACGCGTCGAAGCAGTAGTTCAGCTCGCACGCTCGAAAAGCGTCCCCGTACGGTTTGAAGACCGTCTGCAGCTCGACCGCCTCGCCGGCACGCGCGACCATCAGGGTATCGCCGCACTAGCAGCCGCAAAACCGGCGCTCGAACTCGAAGACTTGCTCGCTGCTAAGAACCCGCAAGGCCTTCTGGTTCTCCTCGACGGCATCGAAGACCCGCACAATCTCGGTGCAGTTGTGCGCACTTCTCTAGCTGCGGGAGCGAACGGGGTAGTCATCCCGGAGCGGCGTGCCGCAGGTTTAACCGATACCGTAGAACGCGCCTCCGCCGGCGCCCTGGCACATTTGCCGGTCGCGCGCGTGAAGAACCTCGTTCGCGCTATGGAAGAAATGAAAGAAGCCGGCTACTGGCTTATCGGCCTGGACGAGCGCGCCGAAAAAAAATACACCGAAGCGGACTTCTCAGGACAGGTCGGCATTGTTCTCGGCGGCGAAGGCGAAGGCTTGCACGAACTAACGCGCAAACGCTGCGATTTCCTGGTTTCGATTCCGACCAGCGGCCCGGTCCGCTCCCTCAACGTTTCGGTCGCCGCTGGCGTAGTCCTATTCGAAGTTGTCCGCCAACGCCGCGGCGGAAAGCCCGAGACGTAGCGACATAAATGTAGCTCCGCTCTGTAGAGGCGAGGCCTCTTCGCTTCTTCCGGGGTCTTTTCTGGCCCATGACAAACAGCCGAACGCTCTATTTGTCATATTTCAAAAGTGAAAAGACATCTATACCCGCCAGCTTCGCGCGGCCATTCAAGAAATTTAACTCCACCGCAAAGGCAGCGCCCACAACTTCTCCACCGAGCTGCCGAATCAGTTTAACCGCAGCCGCAGCCGTCCCTCCCGTCGCCAGCAAGTCATCGCAAACCAGCACCTGCTGCCCGGGCTTCACCGCATCCTCGTGAATGTCGAGTTGATCCGTTCCGTATTCCAGCTGATAGGTTACGGAAGCACACTTGGATGGCAATTTCTTCGGCTTTCGAATCGGAACGAATCCCGCGCCCAGCCGGTAAGCCAGTGCCGGGCCAAAAATAAATCCCCGCGCTTCGATTCCGGTTACCACATCGACTTTCCTCCCATCGTAGTGCGCGCACAGCTTGTCCACCATGGAATGAAAGCCTTTCGGATCTTTCAGCAGCGTGGTGATGTCGTAAAACAAGATCCCCGGCTTCGGATAATCTGGAATCTCGCGAATCAGTGCTTTAAGCTCGTCCATCGTCTCCCCTTTAATTGCTGTCACACCTCAAAAGTGTCGCGCTCTATCGAAAAGCCCCGCCCGAACTTGGGCTCGATTGCCGCATCTTCCTCCCTCACGCCTGAAACCAGTGCCGAACGCGGCCCTTGTTGCAGTTCTTTGCGAAGCGCCGCAAGCTTCTCCGGCGTTCCGATGGCGTAGACCTCTACCTGGCCATCTCGTAGATTTTTCGCGTAGCCGGTAATTCCCAGCTGCCGCGCCATCCTGCTCGCAAAATAACGAAACCCCACGCCTTGGACCGTTCCGCTGACGCGATAGCGTCTAGCTTGAAGGGGTTCCTTACTTTCATGAACGGGATTTTCGGGCATTGGCAAGCGAGTGATTTTATCAGAGCCGCAGGCGCGGCTCGCTTGAAAAAAAAAGCCAACCGCTCAACTTCCCGTGGTTCGCACGCGCCGTCTCCGCTCACCGCCATTGTGATATCGTCGGATTATGCAGCCGCTAACAAGTCAGCAGCTAGACCTCGATGACGCTGGCCGCATCTAAGAAACAGAAGACGCACAGTGAAGATATCCTTCTCATTCATACTCCCATTAACGCTGCTGCTGGCCCTTGCGTCGAACACCGCCGCCCAGGACAGCGTCGGCCCCATGGCTCCTCCGCCGAAATTTGAAGTGAAACGTATCCCCAGCGAACCTCACCCCGGGCCTCCGCCTATTCCCGCGGAAGAAATCATCCGGAAATTTGCGGCTAACGAAGACCTGATGAAACAGAAGTTTGATACCTACGATTACACCCAAACCATTCGCATCGACGAGCTAGCCGACCCCGGCGGGAAATTCAGCGTGACTGGCGAGGTTTACACGCGGCCCGATGGCCAGCGTTATATGCGCGTCGACAAGCAACCCGAAACGAGTTTGAAAATCGAAAAGTATAACTTGGAAGACGTGCGCACGATTTCAAGCATGCCGCTATTCGTTCTCACTTCGCCGGAAATTGCGAATTACAATTTCAAATATGTGGGCCAGGAAAAACTCGATCAGCTAAACACCTACATTTTTCAGGTGAAGCCGAAAATGCTAAGCCGCAAGCGCCGGTTTTTCGAAGGCGTGATCTGGGTGGATGATCAGGATTTCGCAATCGTTAAGTCGTACGGCAAGCTCGTGAGCGAACTTTCCGGCAACGGCACTGCTCTGCCTTTCACAATGTTCGAAGCCTATCGTGAGAATTTTCAGGGAAAATACTGGCTGCCAACCTACATCCGCTCCGACGATTTCATCAAGGTTCCCGACGAGCAGGATGTGCCCGTGCGACTGGTTATTCGATCCAGGGATTTTAAGCCCCATGATGCGCAGGCGGAGGGCGCCGCTGCCGTGCCCGCCCCCCCGCCATCTTCTCCGCAATCGACGCAACCGGCTGCTCCTTCCCCCAAGTAGAGCCCCAGCGCCGCGAACCGCAGCACTACAAACTTCCCGGCAAAAATGCTACCGTGGCGCGGTCCCATTTTTATCCGCCGTATTGTGCAAGATATCGAAGGCTCATGAATTTCACACCGGTTCTCGAATTCGCGCTGTTGGCGCTGACCTCGGTATTTTTTCTCGTTGACCCCTTCGCCGTCATTCCGTTGTTCCTTGCTATCACCGCGGATTCCCCCGCATCCGAGCGTCGTCAAATGGCTCGGCGCGCCGCCTGGACTTGCGCTATCGTCCTGTGTTCTTTCGCCCTTGTCGGCAGCTTAATTTTCAAAATGTTCGGCATCACTTTGCCCGCGTTTAAAATTGCAGGCGGCATCATTCTCATGCGCATCGGTCTGGACATGCTTCAGGCGCGCCAATCTCCTACTAAAGTGAGTCCGGAGGAAACTCAAGAGGGAACCACCAAGGACGACGCCAGCATTATTCCTCTAGGCCTGCCGATGCTCGCCGGCCCTGGTGCAATTTCCACCGTCATGGTTCTCGTCGGGGAGTCCCACGCGATTTGGCAGCACGGAATAATTTACGCAACGATAATTCTCACTTCGTTTATTTCCTATTTGGTTCTCGCGGGAGCTGATCGCGTGCGCCGCTACCTCGGCGACACCCGAATTCGCATCATGATGCGCTTGATGGGACTGCTGCTCGTCGCGCTGGCCGTTCAGTTCATCGCCAACGGCCTCACCGATTTCGGCCTGCTGAAACCACTAGGTTTGCCGTTCTAAAAGGGTGCCATCAGCGCTCAGAATTCTTCCTCAACTTTCTTCAACTTCGTAATTTTCAACTTGATTCGAAAATCCCGCGAGCGCAGCTCAGCCAGAATCGCGCGTCGCGTATCAGCCGCCAGCATCTCCGGTTCCAGAACGCCGGCCTCGTCTCGCGGAAAATGTTTGACGAAGAGTGCGGCCACGTGCGCCGTGGCGTACGAAATGGGCGTTGCAATCAACCCCCGCTGGCGAATCTGGAAAAGTGACGGAAAACTTGCATCCCATCGAACCAGCAAGGGTTGTTCGTCCTTCACGCCTCGCAACAATACCGCCGCAGCAAACCGCGCATTATAAAGAATGCCTCTTCGTATCAGCACGGCCACATTCCTGGGTGTCAGCGTCTTAGGAAATCTTTTGCGCACGATCCCTTGCGAACGGTTCAAGCGACCTTGTCGGAACCATCGATACAGCCGGTCGAAATCGTTCCCGCCAATTTTGGCGTCCATCTCGCGAATCGGAATCGCGTAAGGCAGCATGCACACTTCGTCCTGCGCTGCCAGATAAACAGTGGTCTCACCAATGGGAGGCGGAAATCGAAACTTTTCGCGCTCCGCAAACCGCTTCGCCAATGCGAATTTGCCGTTGCGATAAATCCTCGGGCTCGAGATCGCCTCGTCGTACGCGCCTTCCGGCGACCATGTTGAAACCGGATCTTTGCTTTCGGTGCTCTCGAACAACCGCAGTTGAATCGACTCCACCGAATCCAACAATTCCGAACCGCGTTTCGCCAGCAGATTGGTCAATCCCGGAGCCGCTCCGGTGCAAATCAGCGCGACGCGGTTTTTCGCTGCAAAGCGCTTGTTAAAGCTCAGTTGTTCGGGCTTGAATAGGCTGCGCGTGAGGTGGCTATTTAAATCGATGTAGTGCGAACGCAGCCGCAACGCGGCGCGCAGAATAATTTCGTTGAACACAGCCGGAGAGGCGTTGACCAGCAGATTGCAGCCGCGAGCAGCGCGCACAATCGACCACAAGTTCCGCGCGTTCGCTTCTACAACTTCGATTCCGCTCTTCTTACCGAGAAACCTTTTTGCGCGTTCCGGGTCGCGATCTCCGCACCAAACGGTATGTCCCTGACGCACCAGCAGGTGAGCCAGCAGCGAGCCGGTGCCGCCCACACCCAGAACGAAGATACGCATCGGCTCGCAACTCTACCACATCCAACCCTTCGTTCAACCGCGGCCCGCGAGCCGAATCCGTAGCAGATACCTGTCTCCGGCGCTATACTCACTAAAGCCGTTTCTCGGCTGCCACAACGGCCCCTTGGAGTCCAACATCAGCTATACGGATTAATGTCACTAACTGACAAATTCGGGCGCCAAATCACCGATGTGCGTATCTCGGTCACCGACCGCTGCAATTTTCGCTGCGTGTATTGCCGCTCGGCAAATCCCGAAAATCACATGGCCGATCGCGCTCTTCTCGAATGGGACGAGTACGAACACCTCGCTCGCATCCTCGTCAGCATGGGTATCCGCAAAATACGCGTGACCGGTGGAGAACCCCTCGTGCGCCCCGGCGTAGAAGACTTTGTTGCGCGGCTAAAAGCTCTCGGCGTGCAAGATCTTTCTATGACCACCAACGGTCATCTGCTCGCCGAACGCTGCGACCGCCTGGTCGCCGCTGGCCTGAATCGCATCAACATCAGCCTGGATTCGCTTAACCGCGAGAAATTCGAGCAAATCACACGCACAAAAACATTCGACCAGGTTCTCCAAGGAATTAAGATCGCACAGGCTTCCCCCCTTCGTCCGGTGAAAGTAAACGCGGTCCTCGTTCGTGGAATTAACGACGACGAAGTAGAAGCCTTCGCGGAATTTGCGCGCGAGCACGATATCATCATGCGCTTTATCGAATTCATGCCACTCGACGCCGACCGTGCCTGGACCCGCGATCAAGTTGTCACCGCGGCCGAAATCCACCGCCGCATTTCCGCCCGCTGGCCGCTCCTACCGGTAATTCACGAACGCAGCGAAACGGCGCGTAAATACAGATTTGCGGATGGCCGCGGAGAAATCGGCCTCATCGCTCCGGTCTCACAGCCCTTCTGCGGCCACTGCTCGCGTATCCGCCTCACTGCCGACGGTAAGCTTCGTACCTGCCTTTTCAGCAAGGAAGATCACGACTTGAAATTTATGCTCCGTGGCGGAGCCACCGACCGCGAAATCGGTGATGCGATTATCGCCGTCGTTCAGCAGAAAGAGAAAGGACATCGCATCAACGAGGCGGATTTTATCCCGCCCTCGCGCACCATGGTTTTTATCGGCGGCTAGCCTCAGCCAGTCAGACCTTGCTCGCACGCTCAGCTAAACGGTCCTGTCGGAGATGACCTCTCGGGGCGGTCACCTACTTCTGGTAACATCGCTGGAAGATTTGTTACTTTTTTCGTCTTAAGAAATATTTTGGGAGTCGGTTTACATGGCGGACGAGGAATCCAAGTATTTTTCGCTTACGGAAGCCGAACGGCTGCGCGCCCAGCTCGAGCCGATTCTGATCGAGGCTATGGAGTGGCGTCGAAAATTGGGTGAAGCCGAGGAAGAACTGAGCGCCCTCGCCGAAAAAATCCAGCGCTCCGGCGGCTTGATGGTTTCTTACGAAAAAGCCGCGCGCACCCGCCTGGAACGCAACCGGTCCGAGGAAGCGGTTAGCTCAGCCCTTGAGCAAATTCAATCCACCGGCTGCGTAGTAAAAGACCTCGATGTGGGCTTGCTCGACTTTCCCGCGCGCATTAATAATCAGGATGTCTATCTCTGCTGGCGCCTCGGCGAAGACCGCATCCGTTTCTATCACCGTCAGGACGAAGGTTTTTCAGCACGCAAACCCATCGATCCCCGCGACGCCGGCTACTCCAGCCCGCTGCAGTAGCCGCCTTGAGTAGCGCCGGCATCTGGCCGGCAGGGTTGCTTCGCCTCGATGTGCCGTTGCCATTGCGGCCATCGATCCGGGCGGGCCAGCCACCTGCGACAGCCCGCTTTATTTTCCGATTCCCTAATGGCAGCCGGTATTGGCGTAATCTGCATAACCGAAACCAAAAGGACATATTCGCCCGGGTCCCGAAGCACGGAAGGTGTGCCGTTCTTTCGCCTGTGATAGGGTGGAAGGGAAAAAGGCAATCCATGACGAACGCCACAAATCGCCTAGCGAATTCCGCGAGCCCCTATCTCCGCTCCGCCGCGCATCAGCCCGTGGATTGGCACGAATGGGGGGAAGAAGCCTTCGCTCGCGCGCGCAGGGAAAATAAACCGATCCTGCTCGATATCGGCGCTGTCTGGTGCCACTGGTGCCACGTCATTGACCGCGAAAGTTACGAAAATTCCGAAATCGCGGCCTTGATTAACAACCTCTACGTTCCCGTGAAAGTAGATCGAGACGAGCGCCCCGACGTGGATTCGCGCTATCAGTCCGCCATCAGCACGATTTCGGGGCAGGGCGGCTGGCCTCTAACCGCATTCCTAACTCCCGACGGCAAGCCATTTTTCGGCGGCACTTATTTTCCGCCCGAAGACGCCATGGGCCGCCCCGGTTTCAAGCGTATCCTCGCGTCCATCGCCGAGGCTTTCAAAACCCGCCGCGCTGAAGTAGACACCTCCGCTGCCGCGCTGGAAGAAGCAGTTGCAAAATCCGAACTCTTTCGCGCGGCTCGCGGTGACTTCGATGCCGGCATCGTCGATGCCGTCCTCGAATCGGCGCTTCATCTTTTCGACGAACGGAACGGTGGTTTCGGTCAATTGCCGAAATTTCCGCACGCCAGCGTGGTGGATCTCCTGCTCGAGCGTTATCAATCCACGCATGACCCGCATCTGCTGCACGTTGCCGAGCGCACGCTGGAAGCCATGGCCCAAGGTGGTGTGTACGACCAGATCGGCGGCGGCTTCCATCGTTACTCTGTCGACGAGCGCTGGTGCGTTCCGCATTTCGAAAAAATGACCTATGACAATTCTGAGTTGCTCAAGAATTTTCTGCACGGTTATCAAGTCACGCGCAAGCCGCTCTTCCGCGAAACCGCCGAAGGGATTATTTTCTGGGTAACTGAGGTTTTATCGGATCAAGCTCGAGGCGGGTTTTACGGCAGCCAGGATGCCGACCAGACTCTCGATGACGACGGCGACTATTTCACCTGGACCCAGTCGGAAGTACGCGCCGTTCTTTCGCTCGAAGAATCGCCTGCCATTGAATTGTATTATGACGTCAACCCAGGTGGAGAAATGCACCACAACCCCGAGAAAAATGTACTCTGGGTCGCCTCCAACACGGCCGATCTCGCAAGAAAACTCAGCCTCGATGAATCGCAAGCGCGCACTTTGATTGCCTCGGCCAAGAAAAAACTGCTCGCAGCGCGGCGCCGGCGCCATCCCACTCCCGCGATTGACACCACAATTTACGTAAGTTGGAACGCGATGTTTGTTTCTGCATATCTCGAAGCCGCCCGGGTTCTGGGCCGCGAAGATTGCTGCAAATTCGCGCTAAAGACTTTGGATCGCCTAATCGCCGAAGCTTGGGACGAATCCAAAGGTTTCCGCCATCGCGTGGGTGGGCCTCACCTGGAAGGTTCACTCGACGATCAGATTTTCGCCGCCGCCGCCCTGCTCGATGCCTACGAATCGACGCTGGAAAGAAGATATTTCGACCTGGCCGAGCGCACCTTGCGCCTTGCCGTCGAACGCTTCGGCGATCCCGAAGGCGGGGGTTTTTTCGATCGCGCAAAGGACGCAGCTCCCATGGGCGGTCTGGAAGTCCGCCGCAAACCCGTACAAGATTCGCCTACGCCGGCAGCCAATTCCGTTGCGGTGATCGTTCTCGACCGGCTCTACGCTTATAACGGTGAACAGCTCTATCGCGACTGGGCGGAAAAAACTCTGGAAGCATTCGTCGGGCTGATACCGCAGTACGGATTATTCGCCGCTACTTACGGTCTCGCCGCCCTCCTGCATTCCCGCCACCCGATTCAAGTAGTCGTCCTCGGCTCTGCCAACGATCCGAAAGCAGCCGAACTCGAAAACGCAGCTAACAAAGTTTATCGTTTCGGAAAAACGGTCTTGCGCGTTACTCCTGAAGGGCTCGCTTCGACGTCACTCGCTCCCGCACTCCGCGAGACTCTGCCCCACCTTGACGCCACCAAAGCCCAAGCCGTCGTCTGCGTAGAGACGGGCTGCCACCCACCCGTCACCACCGCATCTGAAGTGGTTTCGCTTCTCAAAGAAACCGCAGGCGCTTCCGGCGTCGCAACCGCGCCGTAGGTGCGAATGTAGCGCCGCGGCCTTCAGCGCGGCAGCCTCCGGGTTGTTTGATCGCATCTGCGCGCGTCTTAAACAAAAATCTCATGCGATCCCATCATCATTGCCGTTCTTTTCGTGTTTCCGGGGGCACCAGACCGTTCAACCGGTAATACACCACGCATTGCCCATAATGTTCATTGGCATGGTTCATGGCGAACGTCCAGATCGTCGCGCGCGCATACATCTCATTTCCGAAGGGTGATTTCACCGCCTCCAGCATTCCCTTATCTGCCTGCTGTTGGATAACTGCCGCGCCATCCGCGTATGATTTCTGAATGAACGCCACCACTTGAGCACGAGTCTTGTAACTCGCACGGGGCGGATTCTCGATACTATCGTCCGGCTGTTTCGCGCCGCTTGCCGCGTTGATGAAGAAATAATTCGAGCCCGCCACATGCAGCAGTTGTTCGGCGAACGTGCGCTGCGTAGGCGCAGCCTTGTAGTCGAATTTATCCTCCGGAAAATCCTGAGCCATCTCTACCAGCTTCTGGCCCGTTCTGTTCCATTGATCCAAAAACTCCGCCGAAATTCCGGCGGAAGGTTTCGGCGGCTTTGTTTCCTTTTGCGCTTGTGCTTGCGCTGCTGCCCATCCCAACCCAGTTATCGCCGTCAAAGCAAAAATCATCATCCACTTTCGCATGCGCATCCCTCCAAGCATCGTTAGAGAGCCAAAATTCTCGGCGGAAGGCTAACACTGTTCATGCGCCCAGGTCTAATGCTTCCGGGTCTGGTGTCTTCCAGGTCTTGCGCCCGGTTCTCTGGCGCAGGTTGCTGGGTGCTTGAGCCGATGCCATAATGAACCTTTCCTGGCGATTCACAAATCGGTTCTGACCGGTACACGGAGGTTCACATGGCGATGCGCGATGCCTGGATTGAGAAGCGTTCGGCGGCGATGAACGGCGGCGGAAGGAATTTCTCGCAGATGCACTTTGCGCGCCAGGGCATCTTCACCGAAGAAATGGAATACGTGGCCAAGCGCGAAAAGATCGCTCCCGAACTCGT
>Ga0307477_10001003_pt1 | contig 26017 bp, 17 predicted proteins | sample atmos_gasesECM2C_FD_203316 | JGI IMG/M metagenome (GOLD analysis project Ga0307477, IMG submission 203316) | Hardwood forest soil microbial communities from Morgan-Monroe State Forest, Indiana, United States - atmos_gasesECM2C_515 | ecosystem: Environmental > Terrestrial > Soil > Temperate...
TCGAATGCTATCCACCCAGTAATATTCCTTGACAGTTATCCAAAACCGTGCTATCATTGTTCATGGTTTCCGGGCTCTCCGCGCTGGGCTTTGTCCCCAACGCCCCGGCGGCCGGCCAGCTTGTTTGCAAACTGGTTACCCGTACACTCTCCAACGGCAATTCCTATCCCTTTTCTTTTCAATACATTTGCGATCCTTCGTTCCCGTTGTGGCCCAACAGGAACCCTCCTATCCGCTTTTCTTTCAGCCTCTTGCAAACTATTTCCTCTCCGACAGGGGGGTACACCCCCTCCCCCGCCTGTCGTGGGAGACAAATCGCGCACTTGTCGGCTCAGAGGGGCACACACCCGGTATGCGTCGCCAATTCCTTGCCTTCACCGCAGAATCGACGAAAACTTGCCCTCAGCCGCGGCCGCCGCAACGGCTTCAATGTCTCCGGCCAACGGCCGGTCTTGCGTCAACTTCGGCGAATGTGCCCTCACTGCCTCGTACGCCCTGCGCGCCAGCGTCCCGGTCTTCAGCGGCGCCAGCAGGTCGATTCCCTGGCAAGCGCACAGCAGCTCAATCGCGATCGTATGGCGCAAATTGTGGAGCATTTTTTCGAGCCGCCGCGCCCCGCTCATTCCCATGGAAACGTAATCTTCCTGATTTCCCGAAGTCGAAATCGAATCCACCGAATGAGGAGTGGCCAGTGCCTTGTTTTCGCTCGTCAGCGCCGCCGCCGTCACCTGCGCGATCATGAAGCCGGAATTCAGTCCGGGCTCCGGCGACAAAAACGCCGGCAGCATGCTCGTCAGCGGATTGGTCATCTGCTCGAGCCGCCGCTCCACGATTCCGCCGAGCGTTGCAATCGCGATCGCCACCTGATCCGCGGCCGTCGCCAGCGGTTGCCCGTGAAAATTTCCGCCGCTGATGATGTCGCCATTATTCGCGTCGCGCACAAAAACCAGCGGATTATCCGTCGCGCTGTTCAGCTCCACCGCGGCCACTTCACGCGCCTGCGTCAGCGAATCGCGCACCGCGCCGTGCACTTGCGGCGTGCAGCGCAAGCTGTAAGCATCTTGAACGCGCGGATCTTTCGTCTCCGACCGGTGCGACTCGCGAATCTCGCTGCCTTCGTTCAAGCGCGCCAGGTTCCGCGCGGTCGTCGCGGCTCCCGCATAAGCGCGCGCCTGCATGATGCGCGCATCGAATGCGTCCGGGCTGCCGCGCAGCGCGTCCAGCGAAAGAGCAGCTGCCACGTCCGCGGTATCGGTCAGGATGTCCGCCTCGCGCAGCGCCAGGCTCAAGAGCGCGAGCATCCCCTGCGTGCCGTTCAGCAGCGACAATCCTTCCTTGGCCTCCAGCGCGACCGGAGTAATCCCCGCGCGCCGCATCGCTTCTCCGCCGGCAACGACTTCGCCTTTGTGCGAAGCACGGCCTTCGCCAATGACTACCTGTGCGAGATGCGCCAGCGGCGCCAGGTCGCCCGACGCTCCCACGGATCCCTGCGAAGGAATCACGGGGTGCACTTTTCCGTTCAGCATCGCGCAGAGCGTCTCCACTACCTGTGGCCGTATACCGCTCAATCCTTTCGCCAACGCGTTCGCGCGCAGCAGCATCATCGCGCGCGTTTCCGATTCGCTCAGCGGCGCTCCGACTCCGCACGAGTGCGAGCGCACCAGGTTCACTTGAAGCTGCCGCACCTGTTCCGCGGAAATGCGCACCGAAGCGAGTTTTCCAAATCCGGTGTTGATTCCATAGGCGGTCGTACCCGAGGCCACCAAACGATCGACCACTGCGCGCGAAGCCTTCATCCGCTCCGTCGCTGCAGGGGCCAATCCCACGGCTTCACCGCGCAACGCGACGCCATAGAGCTGCTCGAAGGTAAGGTCGTTGCCGGTCAGGGCAATCGTCATGCGTGGCTCCGTTCCGGAATTTCCGCCGCGATGGCGCCGAATATCTTGCGGTATTCCTGCGGCAGCAGTTTGGGTTTTCCGTTCCGCCCGCAAATAATGTGTGTAGTTTCGCCGGTCGCGAGCAGTTGCTCGTCGGCTTCACGGAATAGTTCGTACGAAAATCGTATGACGCGATTTTTCGATTCCGCGATGCGCGTGCGGATCCGCAGAACCTCGTCGTATCGTGCGGGATGGTGATACCGGCAGTGAGCGTCCGCGACCACAATCTGGCAATCGTCCTCGATTTCCATGCGCTTGTATTCGACGCCCAGCGCGCGCATCAGCTCCACGCGGCCCACCTCAAACCACACGAAATAATTCGCGTGATACACCACGCTCATTTGGTCGGTTTCCGCGTAGCGCACACGCACGGTCACGTCGTGAAATTCGATCATTTTCATTTCGATTCTTATTCCGGCTTGCTTTGCCAAACAGGTTTGCGTTTTTCCAGAAACGACGCAACTCCTTCCTGGAAATCAGGTGTGCAGCGGATTCGTGCATTTTCCAGAATCGCCCGCTCCAGATCCGCATCCAGCCCAGCGGCCGCGGAGGAAACGAGCAAGCGTTTCGCGCGCGTCAGGCTGCTCGGGCTTGCCGCGATCAACGTTTCCGCAAGCTCGCGCGCGCGATCCAGCAGCCGTTCGCTTGGCACGACCTCCGTGACCAGGCCGTATTCTTTTGCTTCCGCCGCTTCGATAATCCGTCCGGTCAGCAGCAGGTCGCGCGAGCGTTTTTCCCCGATTTGCCGTGTTAAAAAAACAGACACGATTGCCGGCAGAAATCCGATTTTCACTTCGGTGTATCCAAACTTGGCTTCCGGCGACGCAAGAGTAAAATCGCACAGCGTTGCAATTCCGCAGCCGCCGGCAAAGGCCGGGCCGTTCACCGCCGCGATCAGAGGCCGCGGAAAACTCCAGATGCGCCGCAGCATCTTCGCGATGCGCCGCGAATCGTCTTGATTTTCCCCGGGCGACTGTTTTGCAATCGCCGCGAGCATTTCCAAATCCATTCCGGCGCAGAACGCTTTTCCCGCGCCGGTCACGATGCCTACCCGTGCGTGACTCTTCTCAATCGCATCCAGCGCCGATTGCAGTTCCGCGATCATCTGTGTCGAGATCGCGTTGCGCTTCTCGGGGCGGTTCAGCGTGATGTGAGCAACTTCACCGGAAAATTCGAGAAGGAGTGTCGTAAACATGTTGAAAACACCTCCTCAATTCACAAGCGGCGCGTGGGCGTACTTGGCGCGAATCTCGTTCGTCAATCGCAAGACGTTCGCGAGTCGCTCGGGATCGATTCCGGGATCAGCGCCAACTTTGCGCAGCGTCGCAATCACTTGCTCGGTGGCAATGTTTCCGACCAATTCGTCCCCTGCAAAGGGGCAGCCTCCGAGGCCCGTCAGCGCGCCGTCGAAACGCCGGCAGCCAGCTTCGTACGCGGCAAGAATTTTTTCTTCGGCATTCTCCGGCCTGCCGTGCAAGTGCACGCCCAGTTCGATCCCCGCGACGTGGTCTTTCACTTCGCGATACAAATCACCCACAAGTTTTGGCGACGCTGTTCCAACCGTGTCCGCGAGAGAAACAGTATGCACTCGAATATCTTTCAGCCACTCCAGCGTTTCCGCGACGATCTCTGGCCCCCACGGCTCATCATAAGGATTGCCAAACGCCATCGAAATGTAAATGACCAGCCCGCGCTTTGCCGCAGCGGTTTCTTTCTTCAACTTTTCCGCCAGCGCGCGCGATTGGTCGCGTGTCATGTTGGCATTCGCTCGGCGGAAATACGCCGAAATGGAATACGGATATCCAATCGTCGTCACGCCCGGCGTCGCCAGCGCGCGCTCCAATCCTTTTTCATTCACCACGATGCCGATGATCTCCGGCATTTCCGTTCCGGAGGGAAGGGAAGCGTTGAGTTTCGCCATCACTTCCTCGCTGTCCGCCATTTGCTTCACGTGTTTCGGCGAAACAAAGCTCACCGCATCAATGTGCCTGAATCCCGCCAGCACCAATTCTTTCAGGTATTCGGCTTTATCTTCTGTCGGAATAAAGTCGGGCAGCCCTTGCCACGCATCACGCGGGCACTCGATCAGTTTCAATGTCTCCATGCGGCTCCGGAAATCTGAAGAGGTTGAAAGTTCAAAGTTGAAAGTCGAAAGGGAAGATGGAGAAAAATTATCATTTTGGTGCTTCGACTTTCTCTCGTAAGCCATGAAGCATTCGTGCAAGTTCCGCCACGTCTTTCAAGGCGGCCATCGCCGTACCAGGGGTAATGTAGCCCAGGTCCCGGCTGACCATCAGCAAGTATTCTGTTTCAGCGAGCGAAGCCTCCGCAATGTTCAAAAAGCGGGCATATTCCTGCCGGCCTACCCGCTTGGATCCTTCTACGATATTGGTGGGGACGGAGAGTACGGCTCTGCGAAGCTGGGAAACTAGACCGCATCTCTCGATGATAGGAAAGCCAACGGTCATGCGAGAGACGACGAGCACTAGGGCATGTCCCCGCTGCCAGACCTTTAACTCAGTGAATCTTTGCACGAATACTCCGTCAGTTACGGAAGCGTGGTTTTCAGGGGATTTCCACTTTCAACTTTTAACTTTCAACTTTTGACCTCTTCAGGTCTGCAGGACTCCGGTTTTGAATTCTCGGATATCGGGATTCAGCGCCGCGGCCTCCAGCGCGGTGATGAGCGCATCGCGCGTGTGCGCTGGATCAATAATTGCGTCAACCCACAACCGAGCGGCGGCGTAGCGCGGATCGGTTTGGTGCTCGTAGGTTGCGCGAACCGATTCGTGCAGATCTTTCTTGTCTTTTTCAGAAAGCTTTTTTCCTTCGCGCTCCAATTGCTTCAGCTTGATTTCCACCAACGTCCCGGCGGCCGCGTCGCCGCTCATCACCGCGAAGCGCGCCGTCGGCCACGCGAACATGAAGCGAGGGTCGTAAGCTTTCCCGCACATGGCGTAATTTCCGGCGCCGAAACTTCCTCCGCAAATCACGGTGATTTTTGGAACCACGCTATTCGCGACGGCATTTACCATTTTCGCGCCGGCCCGGATAATTCCGCTCCACTCCGCGTCCTTGCCGACCATGAAGCCGTTCACGTCATGCAAAAAAATGAGCGGAACGCGGTTCTGGTTGCAGTCCAGAATAAATCGCGCGGCTTTCTCCGCGGACTCCGTGTAAATCACCCCGCCAAACTCCATGCGCTTCTGGTCCGAACCCCGCGCGAGCGTCTGCACGTGTTTTTTCTGATTCGCGACGATGCCGACGGCCCAGCCGCCGATGCGCGCGTAGCCGCACAACAGAGTTTCGCCGTATTCGGCGCGATATTCCTCAAATTCGCTCGCGTCCACAATCCGTGCGATGATCTCCCGCATGTCGTACTGTTTGCCCGGGTCGCCGGAAAATATTCCGTAGATTTCCTCGCCCGGATAGAGCGGCTCGCGCGACGCCGCGTGGCTGAATGGCGAAGGATCCGGTGCGCCCATTTTGTCCACCAGGGTGCGGATGCGCGCAATGCACGCATCGTCGTCCGGCTCGCGAAAATCCACGGTTCCGCTGATTTGCGCGTGCATCTTCGCTCCACCGAGCTCTTCCGCGGAAGACTTCTGCCCAATCGCCGCCTGCACCAGCGCGGGGCCGGCCAAAAACAAGCCCGAGCCTTCCGTCATCAAAATGTGATCGCACATCACCGGCAAATACGCGCCGCCCGCCACACACATTCCCATGATCGCGGTAATTTGAGGAATTCCCATCGCGCTCATCACCGCGTTGTTTCTAAAGACGCGGCCGAAATCGTCCGTGTCCGGGAAGACGTCTTCCTGCAACGGAAGGAACACGCCGGCCGAGTCCACCAGGTAAATTGTCGGAATGTGATTGTCGATGGCGATGTTCTGTGCGCGAATCACTTTTTTCGCGGTCATCGGGAAAAACGCACCGGCTTTCACGGTGGCGTCATTGCCGATGATCATGAACAACCGCCCGCACACGCGCGCGAGCCCGGTCACCGTTCCCGCCGAGGGAGCCCCGCCCCACTCTTCGTACATTTCGTAAGCGGCGTAAATCCCCAACTCGAAAAATGAAGAACTCGGGTCGATCAGTTTTGCGATGCGTTCCCGCGCCGTCATACGCCCCTTTTTGTGCTGCGCTTCAATCGCTTTCGCCCCGCCGCCCTGCCGAATGTGTTCTTCCTCGTTTTTCAATTGAGTCAGGAGATCAATGATGCGGCGGGAATTCTTCTCGAAGTCGGGGGACTTCACATTGACGCTGCTTTTCAGAAGGGACCGGGTCACTCACGAACCTCGCACGTACTCAAGGACGCCGCGTGTGGCATGTCGAAACGCGCCGTCAAGCGAACCGCGAAACAGTATAAGGTCTCCGGTCGGATAGCGCGAGTCTACCCACGGTCTCCCGCAGTAAGTGCGCCGTGTGCGATTCAGGCGCATCCGGACGCCAAGAGTACCGCGTGAGGGTTTGCAAGGATATAATCACCGCCAACAATGGCGCTTGCTCCAGGGACAAAGCTTGGCCCATACGAGATCGCTACGCCGCTGGGCGCGGGCGGTATGGGAGAAGTGTATCGCGCGCGGGATACGCGGCTGGAGCGCACGGTGGCGATCAAGATTCTTCCGGCGCAGCTTTCTTCCGATCCCATTCGCAAGCAGCGATTCGAACGCGAAGCCAGGACCATTTCCAGTCTGAATCATCCACACATTTGCGTGTTGCACGACGTCGGGCACCAAGATGGCGTCGACTACCTTGTGATGGAGTGCGTGGAGGGGGAGACGCTGGCAAAGCGGCTGGAGAAGGGGCCGCTGCCGTTGGAGCAGGTGCTGAAATACGGCGCGCAGATTGCCGATGCGCTGGACAAGGCGCATCGCAGCGGGGTGGTGCACCGGGATTTGAAGCCGGGGAACATCATGCTAACGGCGACAGGGGCGAAGCTGCTGGATTTTGGTCTCGCGAAGCCAGCGGTGGCGGCGGCCAGCGTGGCCACGCTGACGGCAGCGGTAACGCAAACCACGCCGATGACGCAGGAAGGGACGATCGTAGGAACGTTTCAATACATGTCGCCGGAGCAGGTGGAAGGGAAAGAGGTGGATGGGCGCAGCGACATATTTTCGCTGGGGGCGGTTCTGTACGAGATGTTGACGGGGCAACGAGCGTTTCCCGGGAAGAGCCAACTCAGCGTGGCATCGGCGATCCTAGAAAAGGAGCCGGAGCCCATCAGCGCGGTGAAGCCGATGGCGCCGCCAGCGCTGGACCACGCCATCCGCCGCTGCCTTGCCAAAGATCCAGACGAGCGTTGGCAAACCGCCCGCGATCTCGCCCTCGAACTGAAATGGATCGCCGAATCCGGCTCGCAGAGCACGGTTCCTGCGCCGGTCATCGCGCGCAGCAAGACGCGTGAGCGATTGGCGTGGATTGTAGCGGCGGCGTGCGCGCTGGCCGCGGCGACGCTTGGGATCTTGTATTGGAACCACGCCCCAGAAAAGCCCCGAGTCGTCCGCTCCTATGTGAAAGCGACACTCAGCTCTGGCTTTCTCTTCTCGGGTCAGGTTTCCGGGTTCGCACTCTCGCCCGACGGGCTTCGGTTGACGTACGTGGCCCTCAACGCGGATGGCAAGGCTCTGCTGTGGGTCAGGCCGCTCGATTCCCTGCAAGCCCAGCCGCTGGCGGGCACCGATGACGCCTCATTTCCCTTTTGGTCGCCGGACAGCCGAACCATTGGATTCTTTGCCGGAGGCAAGCTAAAGAGGATCGAAGCCTCCGGAGGCCCTCCTTTGACACTGTGCGATGCCCCGCTACCGCGGGGCGGCAGCTGGAGTCGGGCGGACGTGATTCTCTTCGCACCCAATCTTAATGCACCCCTTTTTCGTGTATCTGCCTCCGGCGGAACGGCCACACCTGTGACCAGTCCGGATGCGACAAAAGGCGAGGTCACCCATCGTTGGCCGCAGTTTTTGCCGGATGGAAGGCACTTCCTTTATCTTGCCGGGACACCCTACGGGTTGAAGGAAAACCCCACGAACGCCATTGTCGTCGGCTCGCTTGATTCGAAAGAAAGAAAAGTTCTGCTGCATACCCACTCGGGTGCGATGTATGGCTCAGAACATATCCTCTTCTTGCGCCTGAACACACTAATGGCGCAGCCGTTCGACGCCAAACTCTTGGAATTTACAGGCGAGGCATTTCCTGTCGCCGATCCAGTGCGGGAGGAGGAAACGTCGATCCGGAGTTATTTTTCAGTTTCTCAAAACGGACTCCTGGCTTACCTAGAGGGGGCGGGCGAGGCGGATCGGGAGCTTGTTTGGGTAGACCGTGGCGGAAAGAAAATAGGAGGGGTACCGGGGCAGGACGTGTACCTCGCCCCGCGGATCTCACCCGATGGGAAGAAGGTCGCGTATGTTCGTGGCGCTTCTGGATTCGACATCTGGAGCTACGACCTCATGCGCGGCGTCAAGACACCGCTGACCTTCGGTTCCGGTTCCGGCCAGTCGAACTTATTTCCAGTCTGGTCTCCTGACGGCCAGCGCATCGCTTACACCTCCGTGCGAGGGGGCAAGTTCGGTTTCTATCAAAGGGCCGCGGACGGTTCCGGAAGCGAGGAGGTTCTTCTCGAAGGCACCGACTACGTGAAGTATCTTAGCGACTGGTCCCCAGACGGCAAGTTTCTGGCCTACCAAGATAACCATCAGGGAGTTGCATCAACTTTCTTGCTTCCCCTGAGCGGGGAGCGAGACTCGCATCCCTTTCTACAGTCGCCATTTCTCATGGCCCGATCCAGCTTCTCGCCGGACGGCAGATGGCTGGCGTATTGTTCGAATGAGTCTGGCGACCTGAAGGTATACGTCGTACCGTTTCCCGGGCCGGGCGGGAAGTGGCAGGTCTCCACGGGAGGCGGGGATTTCCCCCGCTGGCGCCGCGATGGCAAGGAGCTCTTCTACCTCTCTCTCGACAACAAAATGATGGCCGCCGAAATAAAGACCAGCGGTTCGAGTTTTGTGATTGGCGCGGTGAGACAACTTTTTGAAACCCGCGCTTACCGGTCCCAGGTTGGCGCTTACGACGTCAGTGCGGACGGCCAGCGCTTCATTCTCGCTAATGAGCCAGGGCAACCGAACGAGGCGATCACGCTGGTTCTGAACTGGGACGCGGAGTTGAAGAAGAAATGAGCCTCGCGGCTGGAACAAAACTCGGGCCGTATGAGATTGGCGCGCCGCTGGGCGCGGGCGGGATGGGAGAAGTGTATCGCGCGCGTGACACGCGGCTGGAGCGCACCGTGGCGATCAAGATTCTTCCGGCGCAGCTTTCTTCCGATCCCATTCGCAAGCAGCGATTCGAACGCGAAGCCAAGACCATTTCCAGTTTGAATCATCCGCATATTTGTGTGCTGCATGACGTAGGCCATCAGGACGGAATCGACTACCTGGTGATGGAGTGCGTGGAGGGGGAGACGCTGGCGAAGAGGCTGGAGAAAGGGCCGCTGCCGCTGGAGCAGGTGTTGAAATACGGCGCGCAAATTGCGGATGCGCTGGACAAGGCGCATCGCAGTGGAGTGGTGCACCGGGACTTGAAGCCCGGGAACATCATGTTGACGGCGACGGGGGCGAAGCTGCTGGATTTTGGTCTCGCGAAGCCAGCGGTGGCGGCGGCCAGCGTGGCCACGCTGACGGCAGCGGTAACGCAAACCACGCCGATGACGCAGGAAGGAACGATCGTAGGAACGTTTCAATACATGTCCCCGGAGCAGGTGGAAGGGAAAGAAGTGGATGGGCGGAGCGACATTTTTTCGCTCGGCGCGGTGCTCTATGAAATGCTCACCGGTCAGCGGGCTTTCCCCGGGAAGAGCCACCTCAGCATCGCTTCAGCCATTCTCGAAAAAGAGCCCGCGCCGATCAGCACAGTCAAACCCTTGACCCCGCCTGTGCTGGATCATGCGATCAAGAAATGCCTGGCAAAACATCCTGATGAACGCTGGCAAAGCGCGAGCGATCTGGCGAGCGAACTAAAATGGATCACCGAGAGCGGCTCACAGGCGGGCCCTGCAGTGCGAACGGCAGCGCCGGGAACGATTCAAAGAGCATTACCCTGGCTTGTTTCCTTCGTGTTGCTCTTCGCCCTAGTCGTTGTGACGATTTGGTGGCGAAACTCCAAACCACCACGAGAGACCATGAATTTTTCTGCTCCGCTGTCGTTTCCTGCGCGGGACATCGCGGTCGCTCCAAACGGGCACACTATTGCGGTAGTCGCATATTTGGGCTCCGTGCGAAAGAATTCGCTCTGGATTTACGAGGTTGGCTCGCAAGGGGCAAGAAGCCTTGCCGATACCGAGGGCGCCAGCTATCCGTTCTGGTCGGCTGACGGGCAAACTGTGGCGTTCTTTGCGGACGGGAAACTAAAGAAGCTGGAGGTATCAGGTGGTCCGGTGCAGACGATTTGCGACGCGCCCTCGGGCCGTGGAGGCACATGGAACAAGGACGGCGTGATCGTTTTCACACCTGATGGGCGGCAGGGAGGGGGCCTGTATCGAGTCTTGGCTTCGGGCGAAACAGCCAAGCCGATCAGCAACCCGGATAAGAGTCACGGAGAAGACAGCCATCGGTGGCCCATGTTTCTGCCCGATGGGACGCATTACCTGTATATGGCGGCGAATTTCTCCGGGCTAAAAGATGCAGATGCCGTTCTCGTGGGTTCGCTAGATTCGAATGAAAAGCGCTTCGTCGTGAAAGCCACTGCCAACGCTGCCTATGCCGTACCAGGCTACCTGCTGTTTTACCGGGACAAGACCCTGCTCGCCCAGCGATTCGATTTGAAGAACTTCGCACTGACAGGGGAACCGACTGCCATGCTGACGGACGTCCAGTATCTGTCAAATGTCAAAAGGGCGGTGTTTGGGGTCTCCGATAACGGCCTCTTGGTAGCTCAGAGCGGCAGGGGGGCAGCCATCTCGCAGCCCATCTGGTTCGACCGCAACGGGAATGCAGTGGGCGCAGTGGGCCAGCCCGGTGTGTACGGCAACGTGTCCGTAGCTCCAAATGGAAAATCGGTGGCTGTAAGTATTACGGACATCGCGAGCCAGAATACCGACCTCTGGACTTATGACTTGCTGCGCCGCAGCGCCAAACGGCTCACTTTCGACCTCGCTAGTGATCGAGTGCCTATTTGGAGCCCGGATGCCACGCGGTTGGTGTTTACTTCGAATCGCCAACTCAACATCGACCTGTACATGAAGAACTCCGATGGCACCCAAGAAGAGAAGAGCATCGTGAGCGATGACCTCAACAAATATCCGAATGACTGGTCCAGAGACGGAAAATACATTCTTTACACGCGGGGCACGGACTTATGGTTTGTGACAGTCCCTGAGCTAAAGAGCAGTCTGTACCTGAAAGCGGTGTCAGTCCTCAGGAATGGCCAATTCTCGCCGGACGGAAAATGGGTGGCGTATGCCTCCAATGAAAGCGGGAAGTGGGAGATTTACGTTACCCCCTTTCCAGAGCCGCGGGGCAAATGGCAAGTCTCGACGGGGGGAGGAGAACAGCCCCGGTGGCGAGGTGACGGGAAAGAGCTGTTCTACCTTTCTTCCGATTATAAGATGATGGCCGCGCCGGTGACGACAGGTGCTAAGTTCGATTCCGGTACGCCGGTTGCCCTTTTCCAGACCACTCCCCGGGAGCCAGTCTCACTTAATGACTTGTTCGTATATGACATTCGCCGGGACGGGCAAGAATTTCTGATCAACACGCAAGTCAAACAGGCGGAGACCGAGCCCATGTCCATCATTTTGAACTGGGCGGCAAAGCTGAATAGATGACACTCGCGGCTGGCAGCAAACTCGGACCGTATGAGATTGGCGCGCCGCTGGGCGCGGGCGGTATGGGAGAAGTCTATCGCGCGCGGGACACACGGCTGGAGCGCACCGTGGCGATCAAGATTCTTCCCGCGCAGCTTTCTTGCGATCCCGTGCGCAAGCAGCGCTTCGAACGCGAGGCCAAGACCATTTCCAGCTTGAATCATCCGCACATTTGTGTGCTGCATGACGTGGGCCATCAGGATGGGATTGATTACCTGGTGATGGAGTGCGTGGAAGGGGAGACGCTGGCGAAGAGGCTGGAGAAGGGGCCGCTGCCGCTGGAGCAGGTGTTGAAGTACGGCGCGCAGATTGCGGATGCGCTGGACAAGGCGCATCGCAGTGGAGTGGTGCATCGGGACTTGAAGCCGGGGAATGTCATGCTGACGGCGACGGGAGCGAAGCTGCTGGATTTTGGATTGGCCAAGGCAGCGGTGGCGCCGGCCAGCGTGGCTACACTGACGGCAGTAGCGACACCGATGACACGGGAAGGGACGATCGTAGGAACGTTTCAGTATATGTCACCGGAGCAGGTGGAGGGAAAGGAGTTGGACGGGCGCAGCGACATTTTCTCGCTGGGAGCGGTGTTGTACGAGATGCTGACGGGCCAGCGTGCGTTTCCAGGGAAGAGCCAACTGAGCGTAGCCTCAGCGATTCTGGAAAAGGAACCGGCACCGATCAGTTCCGTCAAGCCGATGACGCCGCCCGCCTTGGACCATACGATTTGCCGCTGCCTGGCAAAAGAGGCGGAACGCCGATGGCAGAGCGCAGGAGATCTAGCGAGAGAGTTGGAGTGGGTTGCGAATAGCGGGTCGCAAGCGGGGGTATCCGCACTGAGTTCAGCAGGGAGCAAAACGAGGGAGCGGCTCGCGTGGATCTCCACGGTGATTGCGTTGTTGATCGCCGCCGCTTTCGCCTTCGTTTATTTCAACAAGCCGGCTCCTCAGGTGCAAGTCGTGCGTTCCACGATTCTCCCGCCGGAGGGCGGCTCGTTCATTTTCAACGGTCCAGTAGGAGGGGCCTTTCTATCACCCGATGGCCGCAGCGTGGCGTTCATTGCGCGGGTCGGAAAAGTGACGCAGCTATGGATGCGGCCTTTGGATTCCTTCGCTGCTCGTGCGTTGCCTGGCACGGAGGATGCCTCGTTCGCGTTTTGGTCCCCCGACAGCCGCAATTTGGGCTTCTTTGTCCAAGGAAAATTGAAGCGGATTGCAGTGGCGGGTGGGCCGCCTCAAGCGATATGCGACGTTGACTCAAACCGGGGCGCGAGCTGGGGCCGGACGGACGTAATTATCTTTGCCAGAGTCAGTGGCGAAATCCGGAGCATCCCGGCTTCGGGCGGAACGCCGCAGCGAGTCACCACGCTCGATGTGAGTCGGCACGAAGGGACCCACCGCTGGCCGTATTTCCTCCCTGATGGTAATCATTTCCTATTTATGGCAGCACTCCTTGGACCTAGCAGTGAAGACAACGTGTTCTACTTGGGATCGCTCGACGGCAAAGAGAGCAGAATCTTGTTCCACGGCAGTTCGCCCATTGCCTATACCATGGGACGTGTGCTTTACCTTGCCGACAATGCGCTGATGGCAAGACCCTTCGATCCCGTAAAGCTGGATTTCACGGGAGAGGCGGTTCCTATCGCGGAGGGCGTTCAGTTTGACTCGATATTTAGCAATGGAATTTTTTCGGTATCGGACAATGGCGCCTTGTTGTACCAGCCAGGAAGAGGGTCTAGAGCACATTCTCTATTGTTGTTCGACCGTACAGGAAAACAACTGGGGAACCTCGGCGAATCGGCGCCCAATTCGACTCCTAGATTTTCTCCCGATGCGAACAGTTTGGTTTTTGGTTTGATCACTCCAAACTCCGGCAAAGTAGACCTGTGGATGCTGAACATCCCCTCGGGAAGCCGCACCCGCATTTCGAGTGATCCACTGAACCTCGTGGCTCATTCCCCGGTGTGGTCTCCAGATGGGACGCGCCTGGCATACTTTTCTCTGAAGACCGGCAATCGCGCGATTTTTATCAAAGCGGTCAAGCAGATCGCGCAGGAGGAAGAGCGATGGGAGGCAAAGGAGGATGCGTATGTAGGTGCGGAGAGTTGGACGCCAGACGGCAAGTTCCTGGTTCTAACGGAACGGCGAATCCGCGCTGGTGCGCGTGTCGCGTTGCTTCAGGTTGCAGGTAGAGATGGCCCCGTGCCGTTGCTCGAGGTGCAAGGCGCGAGCGTGGACCAAGGGCAGGTTTCCCCGGACGGCCGATGGATAGCCTATCGCTCGGACGAAACCGGGAAGAGTGAGATCTACATCTCGTCGTTCCCGAATCCGAAGGGGAAACTGCAAGTATCGATTGCCGGCGGCGCGACCCCGCGATGGAAGCATGACCAGAAAGAACTCTACTATCTTGCTCCGGACAGAAAGTTGATGGCCGTGGAGTTGAAAGAATCCAGCGGCTCACTGCAAGTGGCTTCGACCCAGCCTTTGTTTGAGATGTTTCAAACTACATACGTGACCGCTGCGGGAGTTAACCAGTATGACGTGACGCGCGACGGCAGCCGGTTCGTCATAGATTCGGTTATCACGGACGAAGCGTCGGCGCCGCTCAATCTGGTCGTCAACTGGACGGCGGAGCTGAAGAAATGACTCTCGCGGCTGGCAGCAGACTCGGGCCGTATGAGATTGGCGCGCCGCTGGGCGCGGGCGGGATGGGCGAAGTGTACCGCGCGCGGGACACGCGGCTGGAGCGCAGTGTCGCGATTAAGATTCTTCCCGCGCAGCTTTCTTCTGATCCGGTTCGAAAGCAGCGTTTCGAGCGCGAAGCCAAGACAATTTCAAGCTTGAATCATCCACACATCTGCGTGTTACACGACGTGGGCCATCAGGATGGGATCGACTATTTGGTGATGGAATGTGTGGAAGGGGAGACGCTGGCGAAGCGGTTGGAGAAGGGGCCGCTGGCGCTGGATCAAGTGCTGAAGTACGGCGCGCAAATTGCGGATGCGTTGGACAAGGCGCATCGCAGCGGGGTGGTGCATCGGGACTTGAAGCCGGGAAACATCATGCTGACGGCGACGGGGGCGAAGCTGCTGGATTTTGGATTGGCCAAGCCCGCGGTGGCGCCGGCCAGCGTGGCGACACTGACGGCAGCGGCGACGCAAACCACGCCGATGACGCAGGAAGGGACCATCGTCGGAACGTTTCAATACATGTCGCCGGAGCAGGTGGAAGGGAAAGAAGTAGATGGCCGGAGCGACATTTTCTCGCTTGGAGCGGTGCTGTACGAGATGCTCACGGGTCAGCGTGCGTTTCCAGGGAAGAGCCAACTCAGTGTGGCGTCGGCCATCCTCGAGAAAGAGCCCGCGCCGATCAACGCGATAAAGCCGATGACGCCACCGGCATTCGACCATGCGGTAAAAAAATGCCTGGCAAAACTTCCCGATGAGCGGTGGCAGAGCGCGAGTGACTTGGCGAGTGAATTGAAATGGGCGAGCGAAAATACCAACCAGACGAGCGGTGTGACAACCTTCGCAGGCGCCAGAAAAGGCAGAGAAAACCTAGCTTGGCTCGTGGCCTCCGCTTTGGCCGTCGCTTTGATCGTTGGCGCCATTTGGTCGCGCAACTCGAAGCCGCCAGAACAAGCGATGTATTTTCCTGCGCCGATGTCATTTCCAGTGCGCGACATGGCTATCGCTCCAAACGGTCACACGGTTGCCGTAGTCGCGTACCTGGAATCCGCGCGAAAGAACGCACTGTGGACTTACGAGCTGGGATCGCCCGAAGCAAAAACTCTCGCGGGCACGGAAGGCGCCAGCTATCCCTTCTGGTCGGCGGACGGTCGATCACTCGCGTTCTTCGCCGATGCAAAACTGAAGAAGCTGGACGTATCCGGAGGCCCGGTGCAGACGCTCTGCGATGCGCCCTTTGGCCGGGGCGGCACCTGGAATAAGGACGGCGTGATTATTTTCTCGCCTGAAGTGATAGGCGGTCTATATCGCGTCTCGGCTTCGGGCGGGATGGCAGCGCCCATCAGCGACCCGGATACGAGTCGTGGAGAAACCAGCCATCGCTGGCCGGTGTTTCTGCCGGATGGAAAGCATTACCTGTATTTAGCCGCCAATTTCGCCGGGCAGAAGGGCGCAAATGCTGTCTATGTCGGTTCGCTGGATTCCAAGGAAAAGCGATTCGTCGTGGAAGCGACCGCTAACGCGGCCTATGCCGCGCCCGACTACTTACTGTATTACCGGGATAAGACTCTTCTGGCCCAACGGTTCGATCCAAAGGGATTCACATTGAGCGGAGAGCCGACGACGATCCTCACGGATATCCAGTATCTGCCGCAAGTCAAGAAAGCGCTGTTTGCAGTCTCCGATAGCGGCGTACTCGTTGCCCAGACTGGCAGTGGAGTCGCGCTTTCGCAGCCCGTCTGGTTTAACCGCAAAGGGAATGAACTGGGTGCGCTCGGCAAGCCCGAGGTGTATGGCAACGTATTCCTGGCTCCAAATGGAACATCGGTGGCCCTCGACAAGACCGAAATGGCCATCCAGAACATTATTGACATATGGACTTATGAATTGGAAGGCGCTAGGGCCAAACGGCTCACGTTCGGCCCGGGCCTCAATGTGGTGCCTGTTTGGAGTCCAGATGCGTCACAGTTTGTATTTACCTCTAATCGGCAAATCAACCAAGATCTCTACATGAAGAACTCCGATGGCACACAAGAAGAACGGTTGGTCGTGCATGACGACAGAACCTTAATTGCAAATGACTGGTCCCGAGACGGAAAATACATTTTGTACACGCGAGGCACGGACTTATGGTTTCTGACTTTCCCGGGGCTAAAGAGCAACGCTTTTCTAAAAGCCGTGTCAGATATCAGGAATGGTCAATTCTCTCCGGACGGAAAATGGGTGGCTTATGCCTCGAATGAGACGGGCAGATGGGAGATTTATGTCACGTCATTTCCGGATGCCCGAGGCAAGTGGCAAATCTCGACGGGCGGAGGAGAACAGCCCCGGTGGCGAGGCGACGGCAAGGAGCTGTTTTACGTTTCTTCGGATGAAAAAATGATGGCCGCACCTGTGGCGAGTGGAGTGAAGTTCGATCCCGGCACACCGATGGTGCTTTTCCAGGCGACTCCCCGCCAGCCAGTCACGAATGCAGACCAATTCGCTTATGATGTGAGCCGGGACGGGCAGCGATTTCTCATTAATACGCCAGTAAAACAAACGGAAACCGCGCCGATGTCCATCATTCTGAACTGGACCGCAAAGCTGAACAAATGATGCTCGCGACGGACGCCGCCTACGAAAAAACCGCAAGAATTAGTGGGCGATGCGCTTGTGGATGAAGTCGACGATGTCTTGCGTGGATGTGCCCGGCAGAAAAATTTCGGCGATGCCATTTTTTTTCAGCTCGGGGATATCGGCCTCGGGAATAATCCCGCCCACGAGAACAGTCACATCATTCATTCCTTTTTCCCGAAGCAAGCCCATGAGTTGCGGACAGATCGTATTGTGCGCGCCGGATAAAATCGAAAGCCCGATGACGTCCACGTCTTCTTGGACGGCGGCGGAGGCGATCATCTCCGGAGTCTGACGCAATCCCGTGTAGATGACTTCCATTCCGGCGTCGCGCAGCGCGCGTGCGATTATTTTTGCGCCGCGGTCGTGGCCGTCCAGCCCGGGCTTGGCAATCAACACACGAATTTTCTTCTGGGTCATAGACGGATATCACCGCGGCACGGAATCCGGGAAAAGCAGCTCGCTAGTCTGCCATGCTGTACTGGCAATTCGGGTCAGCGAGCTTGAGATTTACCCGCCATTTCAGGTCCACCGGCTCGATATATTCGAAACGGTGGCTGGCCCCCTGCCCGACAATCTCCAGCAAATATTTTCCCGGCAGCACATGGAAGGCAAAGCGCCCTTGACTGTCAGTGGACTGCTTGCGTATGGCGAATCTGCGGATATCCTCCATGACTTTTTCGACAGCGAAACAATGTTTGGTATCCGAGAGATTGTTGTAACCAGCCAAATCGGAGCGGGTTCGTTCGTCGCCGGATTGCTCCGGAAACACGCGCGCGTTTTGGGTTTTTGCCTGGTTGTTGTCCTGCTTCAAATTACCGAGTTTAGTCAACAGGAGTTGCTGCTGGTCCTCTGGCACTTTATATAATGCGACGCTTAAACCCGGGAGCGTGACAGCGGCTCCATTGCCGATCACGGCAGACACCTCTCCAGAGATTTTTGAAGTCGCCTGCCAAAAGATAATTGCCGCCGCGGCGATAGCAAGCGGAAGGATCAAGCCGGCGTATTTTTTCACGGAGAACACCGCCCGTTGCTGAAATGGTTCTGTCATTCCCCAAAGGTATCAGAAAATTCCGCGCTAGGTGATGGCGACTTCTTCGTATGTGCCGAAGACGTCGCGCATGGCGTCGCAGATTTCGCCGAGCGTGGCGTAGGCCTTGACCGCGTCGAAGAGGAACGGCATGAGGTTGTCCTGGCCTTCGGCAGCTTTGCGCAGGGCGGTCAAGCGGCGCGCAACTTCTTCTTGCGAACGTTCTGATCGCAATTTGCGCAAACGTTCCGCTTGCCGGCGCGCGACGCTCTCATCGATATGCAAAACGTCCAGCGGCTTTTCCTCGGAGACAAAATCGTTGACGCCGACGATGATCTTTTCTTTTTTGTCCACCGCCATTTGGTAGCGATAAGAAGCCTCCGCGATTTCGCGCTGCGGGTAGCTACGTTCGATTGCCGCTACCATGCCGCCCATGGCGTCGATCTTCCCGATGTAATCCCAGGCCCCGCGCTCAACTTCGTTCGTCAGCGTTTCGACGAAATACGATCCGCCGAGGGGATCCACGGTATTGGTCACGCCGGTTTCGTGCGCAATGATCTGTTGCGTGCGCAGGGCAATCGTGGCCGCAAATTCGGTCGGCAGCGCCCAGGCTTCATCCAGCGAATTGGTGTGCAGCGATTGCGTGCCGCCCATGACGGCGGCGAGCGCTTGAATCGCGGTGCGCACGACGTTGTTGTAGGGCTGCTGGGCCGTCAGCGAGCATCCTGCCGTTTGCGAGTGAAAACGCAGCGCCCAGGTCCGCGGACTCTTCGATTTGTAACGCTGCACCATGGCTTTGTGCCAGATTCGCCGCGCCGCGCGATACTTGGCGATCTCCTCGAAGAAATCATTGTGCGCGTTGAAGAAAAACGAAAGCTGCGGCACGAACTCATCCACGTCCATACCGCGCCGGATTCCCCATTCCACGTATTCGAGGCCGTCGCGCAGCGTAAACGCCAATTCCTGAATCGCGGTCGAACCCGCTTCGCGGATGTGATACCCGCTGATTGAAATGGTGTTGAACTTCGGCGTATTCTTCACGCCGAATTCGAAGGTATCAATCACCAGCCGCATGGACGGCTCGGGCGGGTAGATATATTCCTTCTGCGCGATATATTCCTTGAGGATGTCGTTTTGCAGGGTGCCCGAAATCTTTTTCCAGTCGGCGCCCTGTTTTTCCGCCACCGCCAGATACATCGCCCAGATCACCGCGGCCGGCGAATTGATCGTCATGGAGGTCGTGACATCGGCGAGGGGAATCTTGTCGAAGAGCACTTCCATGTCCGCGAGCGAGCTGATGGCCACGCCGCACTTGCCGACTTCGCCCTCCGACAGCGTATGGTCGGAGTCGTAGCCCATCAGCGTGGGCAAATCAAAAGCCGTCGAGAGGCCGGTCTGTCCCTGGGCAAGCAGGTAGCGGAATCGCTGGTTGGTATCTTCGGCGGCGCCAAATCCGGCAAACTGCCGCATGGTCCAGAGCCGGCCGCGATGCATCGTGGAGTGAATGCCTCGCGTGTACGGCGGCTCGCCGGGCAGGCCGAGGTCGCGGTCCGCGTCCCAATCACGGAGATCGGCTGGTGTGTAGAGGCGGCGAATAGGATACCCGGAAATTGTCGTGAATTCGGCCTGGCGCTCCGGATTTTCCTCGAGTGTGGGGCGAAGCGTATTTTCTTCCCAGGCGCGTTCTTTTGGGGAAGGCTCGCGGCGTTTATTCTGGGATTCAGATGGAGTGATGGTCTGGGTGGTTTCCTTGCCGCGCTCGGTCATGCCAGTACGCTCCCCCCGGAACCCAAGCACTCGAACGCGCGTTCGAATGCATGACAAACTTTAATGCTATGCGAAAGCTGCGGTGAGGGCAACAGCAGCCGCAAAGCTATGCTAACTATCGTTGCCCGCCACTATTGAAGAGTTTCTCCGTCCCCACGACCTGACCGTGCAGGGTGCCCGGAATCAGTGTGTCGCGGTCGGCCTCTCCGGATTTTGCGTCGGCGACGGTGACGCGGTTGACTTCGAGTGTGCGACCGACGGCGCGCTCGTAGTTGGCTTTGGCCTCGACGAGGTCCGCAAGGGCGCGAAGCTCCGTACCCTGCGCGGAGATCAGGTCGCGTTGCGTTTGAATCACAAGGTATACGGTCGAAGCTCCGAGTTGGTATTTTTTCTGTTCCGCATCGAAAGTCTGTTGCTGCAGTTCGCGTGCCTTGCTGGCGGCTTCAACGCGAGCGCGGTCCTGTTCCAGGGCAATGTAAGTGTTGCGCACATCGAGCAAAGCGGCGTTCTTCAATTGCTGCATCTGCGCTTCGAGCTGGCGTTGCGTCAGGATGGCGCGCTGGCTGTCCGCCTGAGCCTGCCGGTTCCGGAGCGGTACGTTAAGGCTGACGGATACGGAATAATCGGGAAAGTTGTTATGGAACACCTGGCTCGAAGCGTCGCCGAAGCCCCCTGGCTTGATTGTCGTTGCTTGCGTAGTCGTCGGCAGGAAGATAGGACCAAAGCCGGGAACGGTGACGGGGGTGCCGGAGGCATTCACGACGGGCGCGGTCGAAGCAGCAAGCGTGGAGGCTCTGACTACGGGCTGGTTGCCCCCGAGCCCGACGGTCCCATATTGCGCAACGAGCGTAGCGGTAGGCAGCAGGGCGTTTCGCGTGGCGCGAACTTCAATGTCGCCGTTTTGCAAGCTTAATACTTGTTGTTGTAGATCCGGGCGCTTGGCGAATGCTTCGTTCACTGCCTGCTCGAATGAGGGTGCTTCAATTGCCTCCGGGCGCTGCGGCGAGTCGGTGGGAATAATCTCGACATTGATCAAGTTCGGCGCCAGCGGATTTTTCGCAATGTCATTCTTCAATACTTGTTCCTGCTGGAGCTTGGCGGTCTGCGCCACGATTAGATTCTGACGGTCGGTGGCCAACTCGGATTCCGCGCGGGTAACGTCGAGCGGAGCCATGGTTCCGATCTCCAGCTGCTTTTTGTTGTCGTTATAAAGCTTTTGGGCGACGGTCACCGCCTGCTGCTGGACCTTGACGTTTTCCCGGGCAAAGACCAGCTCCCAATAGGCCGTAATCGTGCTCGTAACCGAGGTGATGGCTTGTAGCGCGAACTGCCAGTCGGCAATCTTGCGGCTATTTTTTGCGATGCGGATATTGCGCGTGTTCGGCAGGAGTCCAAACCCGTTCAGCAATTCCTGAGAGAAGCCCACAAAGAGCGATGATTGCACGGAGGGATTGAAGAGATTCGCCGATGAAGTCGTAGAACTGCGGGTGTTGTCGTAGGAGGCGAAGAGGCCCGTTCCGGTCGCGAATCCTTGCGAATACTGCGTATTGTAAGTCGAGGTATGCGTGACCAACTTAGTCAAACTCGATGTGCCCGTTCCCGAAATAAACGGGTTGTTGATCGGCAAACTCCGGTCGTCAAAGGAAATGCTGGTGGAGATTTGCGGATCAAAGTTCAGCGAAGGAATGTTGCCGAGTACTGAAGCGGTGCCCGTTCCCGAAATCCCACGGCCCGCTCCGCCGCCAAGCGTTCGCAGAATGTCGGTATCGGCAATCCAGGGGTTGTAACGCTGCACGACGATGTCCAGGTTATTTTCGAGAGCCAGCTCCACAGCATCCTGCAGGCCGATTTCCAGTTTTCCATCATGGATTAGTTGGTCGATCCGGGGAGAATTGGTGAGCGAGGGCTCTTCGATCTGGATTGGTTTATAGGGATCTATGAGAATGGGGAACGCCCGTGGGGCTCGATCGAAATGATGCTTCGCGAGTCCCAGTGAAACGGGAGGGATTGTGGCTGTCACCGGCGCGGCGGACGCAGACGGCTGCGCGGGTGGATTTTGCGCGGGCTCCTGCCCAAATGCCAGGGGAGCGGGGCCTACCGCCAGTATTGCCGCGAGTAGCGCAGCCAGCAGGGGGCGAGCGCAGTGCCGTGAGAGTCCGGCGGCTTCCCTGAGCATTGGCCGCTTTGCGATCCTCACAGACAAAAGCCGCTTTGCAGTCACATTTAACAGTGTCATAGCGTTCCTCACCCCTCGAATTTAGATCCCTTTGGCACTCAGTTTATTGTGGCTCAACCTTGTAAAACGCGCGCGCTAGGCTTTTTGTTTCAAGAACTTGACGGCTTACAAGATAATGGCAGCTTGAATTCGCCGCGCTCTGTCGCCAGGGAAGTACGCCGGCAGCATCCCGACGGTTCGCCCCGCGCCAGAGAATCGAAACAGGCAGTCTAGCAGGCCCCGCGTTTCCTTGACAACGCAGCACACCGCGGCTAGGCTGCTGACGTTTCGACGTTTAAGAGCGTTACGCAGTCAACGGACGCCCATGCTCTCGCGCGAAGAGATACTCCGGATGTTCGAAGACTCGGGGGCCATCCGCCACGGTCACTTCGAGCTCTCCAGCGGCCTGCACAGCGGCACCTACGTGCAGTGCGCCCTGGTGCTGCAGTATCCCCGGTATGCGGGAAAGCTCGGCCAAGCCCTCGCTGCATTGTTTTCCGATACGCATATCGACGCTGTCGTTTCCCCAGCGATGGGAGGCGTGATTATCGGCCAGGAGGTAGCCCGCGCGCTGCCCGAACTGAAGGGAAGCACGGGCGGAGTACCCGCGCTCTTTGTCGAGCGCGATGCCAGCGGCACGATGACCCTCCGCCGGGGATTCTCCCTGCGTCCTGACCAGCACATCCTCGTCATCGAAGATGTTTGGACGACCGGCGGATCCACTCTGGAAGCCATCCAGGTGGTCGAGGAAGCGGGAGGCCGCGTCGTCGGCGCCGGGGCGCTTATCGACCGAAGTAGCGGCAAAATTGAGTTCCCCGTGGAGAGCCAAGCGCTGCTGGATCTCCCGATTGCGAGCTTCGAGCCCGAAGACTGTCCCTTGTGCCGCGAAGGGAGCGCCGCGGTCAAGCCCGGCAGCCGCTTCGTGCGTTCTGCGCCTTAACTCGCCCCTGCGATTGAGCTAAGATCGAGCGTCCTTCTTCTCGCATGCGCCATTTCAAATTGACCATCGCGTACGACGGCACCGATTTCCACGGCTGGCAAATTCAGGCCAGCAAACCGACGATCCAAGGCGAGATCGTAAGCGTCCTTCGCCGGATAACTCAGGAAAGCATCCTCCTTCATGGGTCGGGCCGCACGGACGCGGGCGTTCACGCGCTCGGGCAGGTAGCGAGTTTTCGCACACAATCCGTGCTGTCCGCCGTGGAATTTCAGCGCGCACTGAACGCGCTGCTCCCGGCCACGATTCGCATCACCGGGGCCGAGGAAGTCGGGCCGGACTTCCATGCGCGCTGGTCGGCACGCGGAAAGATCTACCGTTACCGCCTCTACCGCGGGAAAGTGGTTCCGCCGATGCTCTGGCGCTACGTCTTGCACTACCCGTTTCCCCTGGACGAAGACGCCATGCGGATTGCCGCCTCTCGCTACGTCGGCCCTCATGATTTCGCGGCGTTCGCCGCGTCCACGGGCTCCGAGGACGACGACCAGGAACGTTCGACGGTGCGGGAAATTTACTCGAGCGAACTCGTTCGCAGCGAAGACGGCGAAGAACTTGTCTATACCGTGCGCGGCCGGTCGTTTCTGCGCTACATGGTTCGCAAGATGGTCGGCACGCTCCTTGAAGTCGGCCGCGGCAAGCTCACACCGGACGACATCCTGCGCCTCTACCAGTTGCGCGACCGCTCCAAATCAGGCCCCACCGTTCCGCCGCAGGGGCTGTGCATGGTCTCGGTCGAGCACGAAGAAGCCTGGCGCGTCGGCTCACCGTAGAGTATCCTCGGCTTACGCTGCTCGGTTCGCAAATTCTAATGTTGGGCTCTTTCCTCTGATTTCGGATAGAATCGGTTTCATGGCTGCCACAGCCATTCCCATCGAAACACTTCCTTCGATCAACCCGGCTACGGGTGAGGTGGTTGGTCAGTATCCGAGGACGCCTCCCTCGATGCTGTCGGCGATCATCGTCCGGGCAAGGTCCGCGCAAAACGCCTGGGCCAGGGTATCGATTGTCGAACGCTGCGCGCGGCTAAATGTTCTTCGCAAGCAAATGCTCGCGTCCCGTGATGCGCTCGCCGATGCTGTCGTCCGGGAGTCCGGTAAGCCTCGCGTGGAAGCGCTCTTTGCTGACATTTTTGTCGCCCTCGACACCGCGGCGTATTTTTCAAAGAATGCCGCGCTGTTGCTGAGGCCAGAGCATGTGCCTCATCACAGCACGCCGGCAAGGATGAAATCGGGCCGGCTCGTGCATGGTCCCCTCGGCGTCATCGGCATAATCAGCTCGTGGAATTACCCCCTGGCGATTCCGCTCAGCCAGATTATTCCTGCGGTCGCGGCAGGGAACGCCGTCGTATGCAAGACCAGCGAGTTTACGCCGGAATGCGGCGCAAGAATCGAGAAGCTATTCATCGAGGCCGGTTTCCCGAAGGACCTGGTCACAGTCATTCAGGGCGGGGGAGAAGTTGGCCAGGCCTTGATCGACGCGGCACCCGAGAAAATTCTGTTCACCGGCAGCGTCGGCACGGGCCGCCGCGTGGCCGAAGCGTGCGCCCGGAAACTCATTCCCAGCGTGCTGGAGCTTGGCGGCAAGGATGCCATGATTGTTCTTGCCGATGCGGACATTGACGCCGCTTCCAGCGCGGCCGTGTGGGGCAGCTACACGAACTGCGGCCAGGTTTGCCTCTCTGTCGAGCGGCTCCTTGTCGAGCAATCCATCAGCGAAAAATTCGCCGCGCTCTGCGTCGAAAAAACGAAAAAGCTCCGTATCGGCCCGGGCAGCGACCCTTCCACTGACGTTGGCCCGTTGATTCGCGCACATCACGTGCAACGGATGAGCGGGCTTATCCAGGAAGCGGTGCAGCGTGGGGCAAGACTGCTCTGCGGCGGAAACCCGCGTCCCGATCTTGGTCCAAACTTTTTCGAGCCAGCCGTGATCGTGGATGTGAACGCAAGCATGAAGCTCTTCCAGGAGGAGACCTTCGGCCCCATCCTCGCGATCCAGACCGTACGCGATGCCGAGGAAGCGATTGCACGGGCCAATGATTCGCCATTCGCGCTCGCTGCCAGCGTGTGGACAACGGACTCATCGCGCGGGGAAATGATTGCCGCCCGCCTCCGCGCGGGCGCAGTCATGGTCAATGACGCGATCAGCTATTTCGCCATTGCGGAAGCGCCACACGGAGGGTGCGGCGTGAGCGGCTGGGGAAGGACGCATGGCAAAGCGGGCTTGCTCGAGATGGTGCACACGAAATACATCGATATTGATCGCCTCCCGGGCAGCGAGAAGCCCTGGTGGTATCGCTATGGCGCGGACCTGGAGCGCGCCGCTGATTCTTTTCTGCAGTTCGAACTCGGCGGCAGCATTGCCGGGCGTTTCCGCCACGCTCTTGGCGCGCTCAAAACCATGTTCCGCAGCCACTTCGAGTGAACCGCGCCATGCCGCAGAACGAATGGATCTACGATTGGAACCTGGAATCGGTTCCCGCAATTCCTCCCGGCACGCGCGTGCTTTTGAACGACGAGACGCTGCGCGACGGCTTGCAGAATCCCTCCGTCCACGACCCCGGCATTGAGGAAAAAATCGAAATTCTCCATTTGATGGAATCCCTCGGCATCGACTCCGTCAACATCGGCCTACCTGGCGCGGGTCCTCGAGCCTTCGCCGACGTCGAAGCACTGGCGCGCGAAATTGTCACAACGCGAATGAAGATCCGCCCGAACTGTGCCGCGCGAACGATGGAGAACGATATCCGCCCGATCGTCGAAATTTCCGAGCGCGTCGGGATGGCCATCGAAGCGGCCACGTTTCTGGGTTCCAGTCCCATTCGACGCCTCGTGGAGGACTGGACCGTTGACCACCTCGAGCGCACCACCGAGAAAGCCGTAAAGTTCGCCGTCGACAACGGGCTGCCCTCAATGTACGTCACCG
>Ga0307477_10001004_pt1 | contig 26014 bp, 17 predicted proteins | sample atmos_gasesECM2C_FD_203316 | JGI IMG/M metagenome (GOLD analysis project Ga0307477, IMG submission 203316) | Hardwood forest soil microbial communities from Morgan-Monroe State Forest, Indiana, United States - atmos_gasesECM2C_515 | ecosystem: Environmental > Terrestrial > Soil > Temperate...
GCTTGCCATGTCATGTGTCATACCCACGACAGGCGCTGCGAGGCTTGATCCGCCCATCGAGCCGAAGAACCTCGCGTCACCAAAGTTAAAGACTCCCCCATCGCTTGCGACCATCCAGTAGCCAAGACCGTCGTTGGTGGCGTCCATGCCTACGACGGGTGCATTGATGCGCTGGCCCCCCATCGACCCGTAGAACGGCGCCCCGAACGAAAAGATGCCGCCGTCTCCCGCTACCAATCGGTAGCCGCTGGCGCCCGCCGTGATGCCGTTGACCGGCGCGTTCAAATGATGGCCGGGGGCGAGAACACCGGGCACCGACCCGTCGTATCCAGCGTCTCCAAACGCGAAGACGCCGCCATCGGTTGCCGCCAACCAGTACCCGCGACCGTCGGGAGTCGAGGCCAGATCTACGACGGGCGCATTGAGGTGTTGGGCGCCCATGGACCCGTAGAAGCCGGCGTCGCCGAAGGCGAACACCCCGCCGTCACCAGCCACCATCCAGTAGCCGCCGCCGTCGGGTGTGGCAACGATGTGGGTGACCGGCGCGTTCAGCGCCGTGCCGTTCAAAGCCCCGTGGAAGGTGGCGTCGCCGTGGATCGAGACCGCGCCCGAACCGTTCACCAACCAGTAGCCACCGCCATCGGGTGTAGCGGCCATTCCCGTCACGGGTGCTGGCAAAGGACTTACAGGAGCGGTGCCGGGAGCGTAATGGGGACCGGCGCAGGTCCAGTCGGCACCGGTGGCGTAGACATTGTTGGTGCCGGCCACGATGGGCTGTTGCGGGTACTGGCCGCCCGAGGCATTGGCCTGCTGCTCGGCTTGGACCCGCGACTGTCCGGCCTGCCAAGCAGACTGGTTGGCGTTGCCGAACAGCTCCACTACCCATGCGTTGTTGTTGGAATCGCATGCCACGCCCACGCCAGCGAAGTCGGGCGCGGCAGACAAGACCGCCCCGGCGTGTCCCGGTGACTCCATGATTGCTTCGTCGAACGACGCCGAGTCGGAACCGGGTCCGGCCGAGTTCGCACCCGTCGCCTGCTCGCCGTTCGGGTACGCGCCTCCGTAGTCCTGGAGGGTTTGATGGGCGGCCAGATACTCCGCGGCCGCCTGGGCCGTCTGCTCGAGGGAAGGATCCTCGGGGAGCGCCGGGAGCGTCTGGGTCTGTCCGTTGTAGGGATAGTCGCGCTGGGGTGCGCCGCGCTCGAGGTTGATGCGGGAGAGCACGTCGTTGACGAAGCCCTGCTCGTTGGGCGTCGGCGCCGTGTAGGGGCAGCTCGACGACGGACACGTCGCCTGCAGGGAATGGGCCACGGCGCCGGCGCGGCCCGCGCTCCCCATCACCAACGATGGGATCGCGAGGAGGGCGACCGCCCCAACCCATCGACCGTTCAGCGGCGGGGACCGGCGCGAGCCGATCTCGGAGTGGACGTCATTCCTTGCGTGATTGCGCATTGTCGTCACCATCGTCTCGAGGGTCTGTTTCCTGGAGCCAGGCGCCCGGGGAAGTCTCTCCTGTCGCAACCCGAAGCCGACGACGCCGAGACGACGTCAGCATGAGGGCACCGAGGCCGATGGCGACGAACCCGGCCACCGGAACGGCCGGGTTCGGTCCGCCCGTGAATGGTAGCGGCGAGGGTGTCTCAGGCAGCGCCACCGCATCTGCCGACGGCGGCGTCGACGTCGTCAGAACCGCCGTGCAGTGCATGGACGGGTCGAGCTGGTACTCAGGTGGTGCGTGCTCCTCGTGCAGACACCAGGCGTACCCGGCGGGCACCGTGAACGAGAGGTCGCCGTGGGCATCCGTTGTGCCCCGGGCGTACCACTCGTCCCCGGTCGCGCTCATCACGCCGTCGGCCGGGGGCGGGTCGCTGTAGCCCGGAGGAGGGCGGCCTTGCACGTAGAGGTCGTAGGTGGCGCCGGGAATCACCGTGTGGGGTTCGAGGGTGTTGAACTTGTGCGCCGTCAAGTTGACCTCGGCGAGCGTTTCGGGCAGGGCCAGCGTGGTCGCGGTCTGCGGTGAGCTCGTAGTGAGGACCGCCGTGCAGTGAAGGGCGGGGTCGAGCACGTAATTGGCAGGCGCCGGGGCCACCTCGAGGAGGCACCACGCGAAGCCCGCCGGGATGGAGAAGCTCAACCGGCCCTCCGCATCGGTGGTGGCACGGGCGAACCAGGCGTCACCGGATTCGGGTGCGACGTCGGCCGGCGGGTTCGCCCCCCCGTAGCCGGGGGGAGGGTTGCCTTGCACGTAGAGGTTGTACGTGGCGCCGGGAATGACGGTGTTGGGGTCCTTGGTGTTGTACTTGCGGGCTCCGAGGGTGATGAGGCTCGGCGTGTCTGGAGCGATGATGGCGAGGACGGGCGCCGGCACCGATGTGGTTCCGGCGAGCACCCCCGTGCAGCGCTCGGTCGGATCGAGCTCGTAGTCGGGCGGGGCCTGGTGCTCGAGCACGCAGTAGGCGTAGCCCGGGAACTGGAGGGGGAACGACGTGTCGCCCGTCGTGCTGGTGGTCGAACGCGAGACCCACGTCCCGCTGTCCACTCTGATGGCATCCGCGGGCGGCGCAGGAGAACTGGGGCCGGCGCCGTGATCCATGCGGTACAGGTCAAAGACGGCGCCGGGCAGAGAGATGCTCGGCGCGCCCTGGACGACTTTGTGGACCTGCACGTTCACGAACTTGCCGGGCTCGTCCACGATGATTGGTGTCGCACCGGTGTCGTTGGTGGCCGCGAAGCAGCCGCCGCTGTTTGCGCTGAGCCCGGGTGGTGCCACCGTCTCGACCCAGCAGTAGGCGCTCCCCGACCAGAGCGCGGCTGTCGTCGTGCACCGACCGGTGGCGTCGGTCGTGCAGCTGGCGACGATTGGACCGGTGGGTGTGCCTTGGTGGATCGCGAAGACCGCGCCGGCGAGCTGCACGGTGGCGGGGTCGAAGTTGCCGGTCGGCGTCTTGGAGAAGGCCACGGGGACCAGCAACGGATCACTGAAGGTGAGGCTCCCCACCTGACCGGGGACGAGGGTGATCGCCTGGACGGCTGTCGCCGGGTCGAGCGCGTAGCCGGGCGGGGCCTGCGTCTCGGTCACCTGGTAGTTGCCCGGCAAGAGAGAGGAACCGTCGTTGCCGGGGGGCGAGCACATGCCTGACGCGCTCGTCGTGCAGCTCCCGAGGTCGGTGTCGTAGGTGCCGGAGTTGGCGCTGTCGTAGCGCACGTCAAACACTGCGCCGGCCAGTGACGCGCCAGTCTCCCGGTCGACCTTCCGAAGGCTCAGGATCGCAGGTTGGATCTTGTCAAGCGCCGATGTCTGGGTGGTCGCTCGGCCGGCAGTCACCGCCACCTGGAAAGGCGGCACCGGCGTGTACCCCGTCGGTACCGTCGTCTCGGTCAGGGTGTAGGTCCCGGGCACCAGTCCGCCGAGGACGTTCGTCTGGCCACCAGATCCGACCGTCAACGTCCCGACGGTGGCTGTCGATGGTGCGGGGCCCGTCACGGTGAAGACGGCGCCCACGACCGCCTGGTACGCGGTGTCGTCGCCGCTCTTGGTCAACTGCAGGCTCCCGAGCAGCAAGTCGCTGAACGAGACGGCACCGGCCTCACCCGGAGTCAGGCTGATCGTCTGAATCGTCGCCGCGGGGTTGAGCCAATATCCGGGCGGGGCCTGCGTCTCGGCCACCTGGTAGTTCCCCGGTAGGAGCGAGCCGCCGTCGTTCCCCGGGGGCGAGCACGTGCCCGACGCGCTCGTCGTGCACGTCCCGAGCTCGACGTTGTAGAGGCCGGTGTTCGCACTGTCGTAGCGCACGTCGAAGACCGCGCCCGAGAGCGGAGCGCCGCTCTGTGCGTCGGCCTTGGCGATGGTGACGGTTGCCGGGACGACGTGGTCGCCGTTGGCGCCCGTGAACTGGACGACGACGTTGGTGAAAGCGACGATCGTGACGGATTGGTCGGGCGCCACCGCGTATCCGGCCGGTGCCGACGATTCGTGGACCCTGACGGTGGTGCCCGCCGTGATGTTCCCCGACGGCCCCGTGGCCCCGGCGGCGTCGGTCGTGAGAGTGGCGAGGAGGTTGTTGCTGGCGTCGAAGACCTGGAACTGCGCACCGGCCGCGCCGTAGTAGGCGCCGTCGTCGACCGACTTCTGCACCGACACTGTGCCGTTCGCCAGTGCCGGCGGAAGGACCGAGTAGGACGCCGACGTGCCGATCAACCCCGGGGGAAGAAAGCTCACGATCCGCTGGGCGGCCAGGTCGAGCGCCGAGGGGCCCTGGAAATAGATGCCGGGTTGTCCGGCGTTGCTCACGGCGCTGACGGTGACCGACGTCGACCCCGGGTCCGGGAAGATCGTCGCGGCCGCGTTGCCGCCGGCGTCAGTGCTGACACCCGTCGCGGTCGGACCCCCCGGCGTGTAGAACGTCCCGCCCGTGATGGAAAGGAGAAGCGGCAGGCCCTGGGTGGGCGCGCCCGTCCCCGGGTACTGCACGTGGAGAACGACCGAGGTGCCCGCCTGGGGCACGGTGGTGGCGCCACCGGCCAACCCCATGGTGACGGCGGGCTGGCCGCTGAGCCCGATCGACTGCACGTACCAGAAGTTGATGGCGTTGAAGGCCGCCCCCACCCCAGGGTCCATGGCCGGCACCGGGGTACCCCACACCACGGCGTCGTAGATGATCTTGCCCGCCACCGCCTCCTGGTCGGCGGTGAACCGGCCCGCCTCACCGTTCCAGCCGTCGAGCGACTCCGTCTCGGAGAACGCGAACCCGAGGGCGTTGCCGTTGGCGACATTCGCCCCGCCCGGCACCCCCACGGGCACGTAGCCGTACGCGGGAACGGGGTAGTCGCCTCCCCCGGCGGGTGAGTTGGCACACCACGCCCACCCGGGCGAGGTCGGGAACCCCGGACCGTAGGAGCCGTAGAAGGTGTTGGCCCCGGAATATGTGGCGCAGAACCCGTGGTACGGATCGGGGGGCGGACCGGCGGTGCAACCGGTCGGTCCGTCGGCGAGCGCCGGGCTCCCCCACCCGCTGAGGGGAACGACGATCACCACGGCGGCCACGAGGGACACGCCAGCGACCAGCCACCGCGCTCCCCCCATCGGCCGCCCTCCACGGTGCAGGTGCGTGTGCTTCGGGGAGAACCTACGCCACGGAGTGCAACACAACAACCACTTTTTGTGACAGGTCGCGCGCGATTGCGGCGCCCGCTGTCCGACCGAGACGCCGCAAGCCGACGCCCATGTCGACCCGCTCGTGCGCAACCTGGATTGGTGAAAGGCGATTCGCATGCCGGGGACTCGTCGGGGTCGACGGCCGTTTGCCCCAAATGACTCGGCTGCAAGGTGGCGCCTCCTGGAGGTGAACGGAGTTCGCAACCAGGAGCCGAACACGCCCACGGCCCCCACCGCCGTCCACGCTCTGCCGCGGTTTCGAGCCTCACCGGGCCGCTGAGATCAGGGGCAACGCCGCCCGCACGGTCGGCGGCCTGACCCCGAGGGCCCACCTCCCCGCCAAGGTCCCCACCCCAGGTGGATGAGTATGACGCCGCCCCCCGGGGCCAGTGCAATCGCACGCAGGCCGGGCGAGACCCGTCGAAAAGCTGTGGAAAAGAGGTGTCGAAAAAGCGGTGTCGGGACCTTGGCAGGTACCTTGCCGAGGAGGTGGCGGGCGCACCGTGCGGTCATGTCGCTGCACCCGATCGGGCTCCTCCGCCGGGAATGGGCCGTGATCGCCCGGTCACCCGAGTCGGCCATCGCTCTCAAATCGCTGGCCGAGGTCGAGGGCGCCGTTGCCTCACTTGGGGCGGCGGACCTCGGCGATCTCGTCGACGCGCTTTCTGCTCGATCCGGCCGCCTCGACCCCGTCAGCGCCGATCGGGTCGTGGGCGCCATGGTCCGCTCCCAGCACGTAGACGTGCTCGTGGCGCGCGCCGTCGTGCAGGCGCTCGTTCCCGGACTCCTGAACGTGGCGGAGCGCCTGGGGTGGGGTCGAGGCGGCCCGTGGGTGGACGCCGAGGCGTTCGCCTCCGACCTCGTGACCACCGCCTGGGAGGTCATCCGTCACTGGGCCGGGAGGACTCGCGAGTACATGGCGGCTGCGTTGCTGTCCGCCGTGCGCTGCCGGCTGTGGCGCCAAGCCGTCGCTCACCGCCGGGAGCTCGCCCGCCTCGAGCGCCGGCCCGTCGACGAGCTGGCCCACCACGTGACCACCCGAGGCGGGAGGAGCACCCTCGAGGACCTGGCCCGATCCCTCGAAGAGGCCATGGACCATGCGGCGGGCGACTCCGACACGGCCCTCGTCTACGCGCACCGGGTCTTGGGCTACTCCCTGGCCGAGCTGGCCCAGCTCACCGGGCGCACCCGCAAGCAGCTCGAGTACCGGAGGGATCGTGCCGAGGGCTTGCTTTGCGCCTCTTGACGCGTATGGTGATCGAGTGACCACGGAGAACGGCGGAGGAGCCGACCCCAGCGGCGGCGAGCCGGGGCCGCGGGCGCGTCAGGCCGGCGTGGTCCTGGGGGTGGCCCTGGCCGTCGTCGCCATCCTCACCGCCCTCTACAAGACCCCGGCGCGCGCCGTGTTGCCTTCTCCAGTGCGCAACCTCGACGCCCCACCGGCCACCACCTCCACCACGAGAGCCGACCCGCCGCCGACAACGACCACCGTGCCCGGCGCGTCCGCCTTGGGTGCGCCGGGACAGCTGGCGCACATTGCCACCCCACCCGCGTCGACCACGACCACCACCGCGCCTTCTCCGCCAGCCACCACGACGACGGTGTACGTGGCGCCGCACGTGGCGTCGCAGAGCTATCCGGGAAACCTCACCTATCCCGACAACATCTCCGCCCGCTACAGCGAGACCACGACCGCCGGTGAGGTGTCGGGCAGCGCCACGTGGTCGGGGACGCCCGACCTCACCATCACCGTGTCGTGCCCCGGTTCCCCGTCGGCCAGTCAGACCGGTACGAGCGGGCTGTACGTGTCGGCCTCCTCGAGCGGGGGCACGTGCGACATCACCATCGCCGAACCCTCCTCCGAGCAGGCGACGGTGTCGTACACCTTGTCGGTGCAGTACCCGAGCAACTAGGGAGACGCCATGGCGCGCCGGCTCATCCGGTTGATCGAGGCATCCGCGGTGGTCGTGGTGGTGTTCGGTTCCGTTCCGGTCGTCCTTGCGCTCGCGGCAGGCACACCCCTCCCGCTCACCTGGAGCGTGCACGCGCTGGCGGCACCACGCACGCTGCTCGACTTGGTGGCCATCGTGGCGTGGGTGGCCTGGGCCCGGTACTGCGTCGAACTCGTGCGCGGTGTCGCAGACCGGGTGCGTCGTCGTGACGTCAGCGTCCGGGCCGGATCGAGCCTCCAGGACCGTCTGGCGGCACGCGTGGCCGGGGCGGTGCTCGTGATCGTGCCCGTGAGTCTCATCGCCTCCAGTACGGCGCTGGCCGCCGCCCGCGCGTCAGCAGTCGTGGCGACCGCCACGACGGCCCAGGACGCGTCTCCTACTGCTCCGAGAAGCAACGACCTTGCGACGAGGGCCGCCCCGGTTGTCGACCAGACCACGTACACCGTGGTCGCCGGCGACTGCCTCTCGGTGATCGCCCAGCGTCTCTACGGCAGTGAATCGGAGTGGCCGGTGATCGCCCAGCAGAACCTGGGCAGGGTGATGGACGACGGCAGGCGCTTCGTCGATCCGAACCTCATCATGCCGAGCTGGGTCTTGTTCCTGCCCGAACCGGTCCCTGCACAGACAGCCGCGCCGAGCACGCCTGTCCCGTCAGCGTCGTCCGGGCTGGCGCCGCCGACTCCGACGCCGTTGGTCCAGCCCCGTGCGCCACGCGCCGGCACACAGAAAAGCGTGCACGTCGCGCGTTCCAAACTGGCGGCGAAATCTGGGACGAGGCGGAGCGCGCCGGCGAGACCCGACCGCGGGCGCGACCGCACCATAAGGCCCGCGCCAGTGATGTCAGAGGCGCGACACACCGCGACCGCATCGCAGGCGCGTTCGAGCCCGGCGCTGGGTTCCACCTCACGTCGGTATGGCACCGGGTCGTCCGCCGACAACCGACAGCGCCCCGTTCCCGAGGCGGCCGCCCTCGGCGTCGGCGCCCTCGTGGCCGCCGCCCTGACGCGCCGGGTCCGGCGTCACCGGCGCCTCGCCCGTGCGTTGCGCGGTCCGGGCCAGACGATGCCCGAGCCGACCGAGGACACTGCTGCCATCGAGTCGCTCATCGAGCCCTTCGCCGACCTGCCCGCGCTCGACCTCCTCGAGCTCGCCAACCGCCACCTAACCGCAGCCGTCGCGGCCGAGGGTCGGGCCGACATCGTCCCGCGCATCCGGCTGGTGCGCGTCGGGCCCAACGGCGTCGAGCTCCTGTTGGCCGAGCGACGGTCCTGGGCCCCCGGCTCGTTCTGCTCTACCGACGACGGCCACTCGTGGATGCTGCCGTCGTCGGTGGACGGCGACGCCCTCGCGACCGACGCCCGTCGCCACCCGGTGTGGATGCCGGCGCTCGTACCGATCGGCGACGACGCCGACGGCACCTACCTCGTCTCGTTGGAGCCCGGCGGAGCGCTGCCCGTCACCGGGCCGGACGCGCCCCGCGCCCTTTCCGCCATGCAGGTGGCCGCGATGAGCTGGCCGTGGTCGGAACAGCTCACGGTGACCAATGACCCAGCCCGTGCCGCAAATGAAGCGCTGGCTGTCACCGAGCCGTCGGTCACCGACGAACGCCTGCGCGTCGTGTTCGTGGGCGACGCCACTGCTCTGGACGAGGCGACCCGGAAACGCGTGAGCATCCTCGGAGCCGCCACTGAGCCCAACGACCTGGCCGTGGTGGCCGCGGACGGGCGGGGGACGATCGAGCCCCTCGGTGTCTCCCTCGACCTGTGCCGGTTCGAGCAGTCCGAACAGGCCGAGGCCGTCGACGAGCTCATGGAGAGCGCGGCGCGCGCCGCGCAGGACGCGGGCGTGCCTCGAGGCGAGGGATCCGCCGAGATGATGCCACCCGGTCCGGTCGAGGTGCGCCTGCTCACGGCCGTGCCACGGGTCGACGGCCTCGTCGAGCCCCTCGACGGGCTCGCCCGTCGGGCGACCGAGCTCGTCGCTTACCTCGCGCTCCAGGAGGGTCGCCCGGTCGAGGGCGACCGGTTGCGGGCCCGCGTGCTCGGCCCGGCGGACGCAGACGCCGCTCCGAGGACGATGATGAACCTGGCCTCCGCCGCCCGCCGGTCCCTGGGACTCGACGCCGGCGGCATGCCCCGGCTCTCGAAGGCGTCGAACTCCGGCCTCTACCGTCTGTCATCCGAGGTCACCACCGACGTCGATCGCCTGGTGCACATGGCGCGCGCCGGCGTGGCGGCAGATGACGCCGTTGCCGCCGTCGCGCTGTGCACCGCCGCGCTCGAGCTCGTGGAGGACGAGCCGCTGTGTGCCGCCGGCGGTCGCTACACGTGGTGGCAAGCTGAACAGGCGGGACGCCTGGCCAACGCGGCGGTCGACGCCGCGTGTCGCCTGGCCGAACTCGCCGATGCCGGGGCCACCACCGTGTCGGCGGCCCGGCGGGGCATCGAGCGCGCCCGGCTCCTCGCCCCGTGGGACGAAGCTCTCGATCGTGCCGCCATGACCGTCGAGCACGCGGCGGGCAACCGCCCGGGCATCGAGCACGCCTACGCCGAGTGCAAGCGGAAGGCCGAGGAACTCGCCCCGGGGGCGCTTCCCTCCGATCGGACGGAGACCCTGTACGCGGCCCTCACGTGGCGATCGGCGCCGCTCGCCGCGCACGATCCCCAAGAAACGGTCGCGTGCACCGCGCTCGAGTGACGCGTTCGATCCGGACCTATTGAAGCAGTGGTGCGCGAGGCGACCGTCAAGTTCGCTTTACACCCAAGGGAGCTAGCCGGACTGGCGGCTGACCCGGATGCCAACCCGCGAACGCGGAAACGGGTTGCCCCCAGGGCATGAAACAACAACGCGAATCATCCGTGCAAAGGGCCGATCTTGATCCGTATCCGCAGTTGAGAGCGGAGGCAACCTCTGCCGAGCCGAGGTCCTACGTCGTTGCTGGATCCACCCACCCTTCGGGATGCAGGATTACGGGAGATACAAGGGTGAGTTGCTTGTTGTCGAGCGCCGCCCGGTCGATGAGTTCCTGTCTCACCGTATTTGCGAGGTACGGTCCACTATCAACGCTAACCGTTGCATCTGAGTAGCTGGTGACCTTGATGACAGCGGAAGCTTGTGCGGCGATCTCGGATAAATCTCTGAACAGATCTTGATATTCGGCGGGGTAGTCCTCAGGGCGCTTGCCGCGGGGGTTGAACTGATTGACCAACGCAGTTGGTAGGAAATGTTCCCTTTTCGCGCAGTAACGCTCTCGCATTTCACGGTGTTCTTGGCGTGATGGCTTTGGGTTTTGGAAATTCCACCGTTTAATGAATTGGATGAAGGTTGCGACGAGCGCACCTGCGACTCCGCTCATGATGACGGGTCCGAGCGCCCTCGCAAATACCCAAGTAATCCCAGCTCCGACGGGGGCGAACAGGAGGGAAACGACGATCCAGCGGGCTTTGTTGTACCGGTACACGGCCGCAAATGTCGGGGGCTCCGCGTTGAAGACAATCTCTAAATCCCGATCCTGTTTGGCCCAAGCCTTTCGGCGCCGGGCTCGGCGCCTCTCTACCCGTGAGGGTTTCAGCGGAGCGGATCCTTCATTTACCATTGCTCTGTGCCTTAGCTTATTCGATCTCGATTACGAGACGCGGCGGTCGACCGTAGATCACGGCGTCCACCTCGGCCACGAAGATCGCCAAGCCACCGTTATCGTCGATCCCCGCCACGGTCCCGTGGCCTCGCCGCTCCCCCGGCAGTGCCCAGGTGATGGTGGCGCCGATCAGGTCGCGTCGGCGGTACGGGGCGCACAGCGTGATCCGCATCGCTTTCCTCCAAGTCGATGGCCGGTCGGCGACGACGGCGAAGGCCCCCTTCGCCGTCTGAGCGCGCACGACGACGCCGGCCGAGCGGTCAAGGGACGGGGGAGCCGAGCGAGGACGCAAGCGCGAGCAACGCGAGCGCGGACCCGCAGCGACCCTTGACGGCCCGAGGGTCGGCGTGGTTGTCCCACCTCATGCACGGGAGAACCCCGAGAAGACGAGCTGGTTCGGGTCCGGCGCGCACCTCCGCCTCGGAGCGCCCTTCGGAGCACGCTTGGCCGGCTCGGGCGGGGCGTAGTTCGCCACCCGCAGGACGACCTCGAGCGCGTCGTCGAGGTCACCCGGTGCGTACGGGCCGTCGAGGATGAGGCGGATGGCCCGGCCAACGCGCCCCGGCGCGTGACGGGCCTGCGCCAACGAGGTGGTGGCCGCCTCGAGAAGGTCGGGCCCTGGCCGGAGTCCGAGCCGCTCGGCGTGGTGCCAGGCAGCCATGGGCCGGCACGCCTCGGCGATACCGGTGAGGTCGACGACGAGCGCGGCGGTCACGGCCCGGTCACCACGCGTCTCACAAGCTCGACCGCCGACCACGGCACCGGGTCGATCTGCACGACCGTCCCGGTGTAGGGGGCCTGGATCATGAGGCCGTTGCCTATATAGATAGCCACGTGACCGAGGGCCGAGTTCGACCCGGCGGCGTCTGTGCCCTCGAAGAAGAGAAGGTCCCCGGGCTGATCGACGCCGGCACCGGCCGGCTCGGTGACGCCGACGGTGGCCTGCGCGTAGGTGGTGCGGGGCATGGAGATGCCCGCCGCGGCGTAGGCGACCACCACGAGCCCCGAGCAGTCGAGGCCCACGCCCGGGGTGACACCGCCCCACAGGTAAGGGACGCCGATCTGGGTCTCGGCCGCCTGGACGACCAGCGCGCCGTCACCGGGGTAGGTGGGACCGTTGGCGGGGGCAGGTCCCGTGCCGGGTGCGCCGTCGCCGGCCGAGCCATCGGTGTTCATGCCGAAGGCGACGGAGGTGTCCGACACATGGGCGTCGAAGGCGGGGTCGGGGTTGAAGGTGGCGATGGCCCCGGCCACGTCGACGGTGGACCCGGTACCGACGCACAGGTAACGGGCAAGGGTGTAGGTGGCGTCCCACGCGTTCTGGGGATCGGGCGTCGCGCCGTCGGGGCGTCCGGGAGCGACGACGGCCCAGCGCTCCCACGTCGTGGACGCCAGTTGGTACGGACCCTCGTCGTGGGCCCAGCCGTCGGAGGACGCGGTGTCTTTCACGGCGGGCCGTCCCCCCGTGCCGTCCAGGGGCGGGCCCACGACGGGCGGGGCGATCTCACCGGTGGCCGGATCGAGCTGGCGGCCGAGGCCGGGGTCCTCGGCGACGGATAAGGCGGCGAGCACCTGCCACGGCAGGCCCTCACACGTGGTGGCCGCCCTTTCGAAGACGGAGAGCATCGAGGCCGGCAGTTCGGCGATGGCCGCCTGGGTCGGAGGCGACGGCCCCACCCCGGCGAGCGCCTCGACCACGAGGAGGATGAGCCCCCCGAGCACCGCCACAGGCGCGACCAGCGCGACGGTTGCGACAGCTGCAGCCCGCCTCATCGGGCGTCGACCACTTGCCAGCTCTCGCCGGCCGGGGCGAGCGTGATGAGCACGGCGGTCGGGCCGCCCGGATCGAGGCGCAGGCTGACATCGGCGAGGAGGCCACCGCCGGTCCCCCAGCCGGCCGTAACCGCCAGTACGGAGGCGGCGACGGGCGAGGACGGGATCGTCGCCGCGCTCTGCAGGCGCGCCACCCACGCCGGAGCGCAGTAGGGGGCGAGACGGGCGAGCCAGGCCCAGTAGGTGTCGCCTGGCGGATGGCTGAAGCTCGCCAGCGCGTAGGACAGCGCGATCTGGGTGGCGGGCCCCGGCAGTGGAGGCGGCGGTTGTGGCGCGACCGCGGGCGTCGCTGACGTCCTTGCCGGCGCGGCGGCGACGCGAGAGGACGGGTTCGACTCGGCGCGGCACGGTCGGTGCTCATGGCGCGCCACCGAGGTCCCGGCAAGCACCGCAGCGACGAGCAGCGCGACCAGCACGATCCGGGTGACGGGGCGCGGGGAGCGCATACCCGGACACGTCGCGCCCCCCACGGGAATGGCCGAGAAAAGCCGGCGAAATCTTCCGGCACGTGTGGCTGCGCGGCGACGTGTCCGGTGGTCCGGCACCCGAAGGAGACCGATGTCGCATCCCTACGTCATGACAAGCGTGCTGGCCGTTCTGCACGCGCATGTCGCTTCCGGTGTCGTGCACGGTGTCGCGCAGTGGGCAGCCGGGTTGCCGACGTTCAACCCCACCACGAGCGGACTGCCCGGTGGCCAGCTCATCCAGCAGCTCCTCGACTGGGGTGGTGGCGTGGCCCTGGCCGCGGGACTGGGGGCGATGATCTACGGCGGCGGGCTGTGGGGCTGGTCCATGCACACCCAGAACTACGGCTCCATGCACAAAGGGAAGACCTTCGTCATGGGCGGCGCCATTGGGGCCCTCGTCTTGGGCGTCGCTCCCCTCGCCATCTCGACGTTCTTCCACGCCGCGCAAGCGGGCGGCTGAGGCGAGCGCACGGCCTAGCCATGCACCGGTATCTCGCCGTCGACATCGGACCGATCCACATCGGCAACCCGATCACCTCGTTGGGGAAGTCGGCCGCCCAATCGGCCCTCGGGGTGCTGTGGGACGCGGTGGGCCACGCCATGGCAGAGGTGACACAGGCGCTGTGGCACTTCGTGGCCGGCACCACCGACGTGGCGTTCACCTCCGGCGCGTGGACGAGCGCCAACGTGGCGGCCATCTGGAAGGTCATGCTCGAGGTGGCCGCCGTGGTGATGCTCGCCCTCGTCATCGCGTCGGTGTTCGGAAGCATCCGCCGCCAGGACCCCGCCGGCGCGGCCCGGACGCTGTTCGTGGAGGTGCCCCTCTCCATCTTCGGGATGGCCGCGCTGGTGGCGGTGACGGCTGGGCTTGTGGGCGCGACCGACGAGGTGAGCGGGGCCATCCTGCGCACGGTGCCGGGATCGGCCGTCGACACCGTGGCCAATCGGTGGCCGCTCATCGTGCCCAACCTCGAGCTGCTCGGCGGGCTGGGCGGGGTGGTGTTCATCATCGGCGCCTTCCTCGTGTGGTTGGAGCTGTTGGTGCGGGCCTCGCTCATCTACCTGGTCGTGATGATGGCGCCGCTGTTCCTCGCCGCTCGGGTACTTCCCGGGCTGGCGCCGGCGTGGAAGAAGTACGCCGAGACCGCCGCGGCGATCATCTTCTCGAAGGTGGTGATCGCGGTCGCCCTGGCGCTCGGCCTCGCCCTCGTCGCCGGGGGCGGCACCACCACCGGCAGCGCGCACGACACGGGCGTGCAGATCGGACAGCTTCTCTCGGGGATCGCCCTCATGGGGCTGGCCGCCTTTGCTCCGTTCGTGCTGTTGCGCTTCGCGCCGGTGGTGGAAGCCGCTCTTATCGCCCAGGGGATCAGCCGGATGCCCGGACGCGCCGCCATGCACGGGGCGCAGATGACCTACTACGGCGCGGGGCTCACCCGTCTGGCGGGGGCAGGCGGCGTGGCCGCCGGCGCGGCAGGCCGTGGCTTCGGGGGTGGGGCCGGACCGGCGGAGAGCAACGGACCGCCCGGAGGCGCCCCACGACAACCGGCGGGCCCAAACGGGCCACGTGGTGGCACGAGCGGCGCGACGTCTCCGGGGCGCGACGCGACCGATGTGTCCCCCACCGATCCGGGCACCCGCACCAGGCGATCACCGCGGTCGCCCGAGGCGGCTCGCGTCCCGACGAAACCGCCGAGTCGCGACGAAGCCGGTGCCGCTACGACCCGGCCTTCGAAGCCCAAGCCAGCTGCAGCGCGTCATGCAGAAACGTCGGACGGAGGCCGAGCTGACCTTCCGAAGGACACGACGTGACCACGGCGTCGAATCCTTCACCAGCACCCGAGGTCTACCGAATCTCGGCGCGCGATCGCTCGGGGCTGTTCATGGGGCTCGGCCTCGCTCAGCTCGCGATGATCGGTCTCGGCGTCGTGGTGGGATCGGTCTCGGCCATGGTGCGCGGCCCGATGGTCTTCGCGCTGCCGCTGTGCGGGTTGGCCGTCGTCATCGCACTCGTGCCGTATCGAGGCCGACCGCTGGTGGAACAGATGGGTTCGCTCGGGTCGTATCTCGTGGACACGGTCGCCACCCGGCGCCGGTGGGCGGCGCGTCTGGATCTGCTCGGCCGAGGCGCGGAGCAGCTTCAGCTCCCACCCGCCATGGCGGGCCTGATCTTGCGCGAGCTCGACGTCGAAGGCCGGCCGGTGGCCGTGGTCGAGGACCGCCGAGACGGGACGCTCAGCGCGTCCATACGGGTGAGCGGTCGGCGCTTCGCTCTCGCCAGCGAGACCGAGCAGGACCGCATGCTCGAGGAGTGGGCGCAAGCGCTAGCGCCGCTGTGTCGTCAGGGAGGTCCGATCGTGGGCCTCACGTGGGCGGAGTGGACGGCGCCCACCCGGATCGAGGCCCACCGGGCGTGGATGGCGCGCAGCTTCGACCCCACGGCCGATGCTCGTGCCGCCGCGGCTTACGAAGAGGTGCTCGCTCTGACCGGGGCGCACACCGCGCGCCACGACGTGATCGTCACGCTGTCGGTCTCGATCACCAAGGCCGCCCGGCGACCCGGGGCCCGCGCCGCCCCGGCGAGCGCAGCCGCCCGGCTGGAGGCCGCCGCGTCGGCGTTGGGGCGCGAGCTCGCCCTCTTCGCCGGACGGTTGTCGGCCGCGGGACTGGAAGCGACCGCTCCATTGAGCGCACCCGAGCTGGCCCGGGCACTGCGGGACCGGCTCGACCCGAACGCCACGAGCCGCCTGGACGAGTACAGCCGCAGCCTGGGCGACGTGGCCGGCGTGGTGTCGCCCCACAACGCGGGACCTCTGGCGGCCGAGGTGGGACGCACCTACTGGCGCACCGACCAGAGCTTGCACCGGGCGTTCGCGGTCACGGAGTGGCCCCGCATCGGCGTGTACGCCGACTGGCTGGCGGGCTTTCTGCTGGACGTCGGTGGGGTGCGGACCACGGCGGTGTGCTACCGGCCGGTGTCGCCCACCGAGTCGGCGCGGCGCATCGCCCACCAGGCCACGCAGCTCGAATCGGACGAACAGATCAGACGGGACAAGGGGTACCTCGTCACCGGCGAGCACCGTCGCAACAAGGAAAACGTGTCCAAGCGCGAGCAGCAGCTCCTCGACGGACACGTCGAGTTCACCTACTGCGGGATCGTCGTCATCTCTGCCCCGGATCTCGAGAGCCTGGACGAGCAGTCCGAGCAGGTGGCCCAGAGCGCGGCACGTTGCCGCATGGAGCTACGGGCGCTCGACTTCCAGCACGACCAGGCGGTGACCTGCACGCTCCCGTTGGGGCGTCGCCCCAAGGCGGCCGCGCTGTGAGCGGGCCGGGGGCGCTGCGGCTCCCGCATCACCGCGACACCACTAGGGAGCTCGGGGTGCTCTTCCCGTGGCAGACGTCGTCGAACCTCGGCGCCGAAGGCATCTGCTTGGGCGCCGACATCGGGGCGGGGTCCACGTGGCACTACGACGGCTTTTCTGCCTACAGCCGCGGGATCCTCACCAACGCCAACATGATCGCCGCGGGCGAACCCGGATCGGGGAAGTCCGCCGCGGTCAAGACCATGCTCGCCCGCACGCTCGGCCTCATGGGCGGAGAGCACCGCCGCTGGGCGGCCATCGTCGATCCCAAGAACGAGTACGACGCCCTGGCCGACGCGCTCGGCATGACCAAGCTCAGCCTGTACCCGGGCGGGCCAAACAAGATCAACCCCCTCGACGCCGGGCCCGGCGTGCGCGCCGGCGATCACGACGTCCTGTCCCGCCAGCGCACGGAGCTCGTCGGCGCGTTGCTCGGCGTCATGCTCGAGCGCCACCTGAGCCAGGTGGAAGACGCCGTGATCGGCTGGACCCTCGAGCTGGTGACGGGGCGCGTCAGGCGGCCGTCGTTGCACGACGTCGCCCAGGTGCTCGCCACCGGCCCCGACGAGCTGTCCGACCGGCTGGGCGCCATGGGACACGCCGGTGACCTCGCCTCCGAGGTGCGCGACGTGCGCCTGGCGCTCGACAAGCTCCTGCAGCGGGACCTGCGGGGCCTCTTCGACGCCACCGCCTCGAGCCCCGTCGACTGGAAGGCGAAAGGGATCGTCATCGACCTGTCCGAGGTCCACTCCCGGCCGGTCGCCTTGCGCCTCGTCATGGTGGGGGTGACGAGCTGGCTCACGACGCTTTTCACCGGACACGGCCGCGACAACTCGAGCCGCTACTACCTGGTGATCGACGAGGCGTGGTCGATCATGGCGGACGAGAACGTGGCGCGCTTCGCCCAGGCGGTGTGGCGGCTGTGCCGTGACTACGGGGTGGCCGCCATGGCCATCGTGCACAAGATGGGTGACTTCGGCTCCCAGGCAGCCGACGGCTCGGCGGCCGAGAAGATCGCCAAGGGCATCGTGTCGCTGTCCCAGACCAAGGCGATCTTCCGTACCGACGCCAACGACGTCGCCGCCACCCAGGCGGCGCTGGGACTCACCGACCGGGAAGCGGCCCTCATCGGCCGCCTGGCTCGGGGCCGGGCGCTATGGCGCGTGCGCGACCACGCCGCGGTGGTGCAGCACATCGTGGCTCCGAGCGAGTGGGCGTTCGCCCGTACTGACGAGCACATGGTGGTGGCATGAACGACGGCATCGGGCCCCTGGTGGCGGTGACGGTGGCGTTCTTCTTCGTCCTGGGCGTCGCGGGAGGTGCCGAGCTCGCCGCGCTGCTGCACGGACACGTGCTCCACCTGACTGCGATCGAGGTGGCCCCGGCCCTCGGCCGTCTCCCCCGCCACCTCAGGGATCCCCGCTTGGCGTGGCCGCTGACGCGCCGCGCCGCGCTCCCGGGGCCGGTCCTGTACTGGTGCGCCCAGTTGGTGGCGTTCGCGGTGACAACCGGCGCGGCCGTGGCAGTGATCACGCCGCTGGTGCGCCACCGACAGCGCGTCGGCATGCAGCGGCGGCGGCGCCTCGGTGTGGACACAGACGCGCGCTTTGCCCGGCTCGACGACATCGCGCCGCTGGTGGTGAAGGAGCCCGTGCCCGGGCGTCTCATCATCGGCAGGGTGTGCAGCCGCCTGGTCGCCACCGAAGACCCCGACGGGGAGCCGGAACGCCGCACAGCACACGCCCGCGCGGGAGCACGGACCTCGGTCGCCATGGTCGGGCCCACCCGCTGCGGGAAGTCGACGACGACGATCTCGGCGGTCCTCGACTGGTCGGGGCCAGCAATCCTCGGTTCGGTCAAGTCCGATCTCCTCGCTCGCACCGGGGGCGCGCGTCGGAAGCGAGGCGAGGTGAAGGTGTTCGACCCCCTGCAGACCACGGGCCACGCGTCGGCGTACTGGAGCCCACTCCCGGTCTGCGTCACGCCGTCGGGGGCGCAGCGCTTCGCCCATGCGCTCGCCGAGGCCGCCCCGGCCGGCAACGTCACCAACGCGGACTTCTTCACCTCCCAGGCCGAAGGTCTCATGTGGGCGCTGCTCCACCTCGCCTCGCCCGCCACCCGCATGGGCCTCGGGATGGCCGACGTGGTGCGCTGGGTGCTCACCCAAACGAGGGCCGACGACATGAACCCGCGAGCGGTTGGCCGGGCCCTGAAGCAACTGGAGAACACCCGAGACAAGGAGGCCTACAACCTCGTAGGCCAGTCCCTGGAGGCCATCTGGCGATACGACGACCGCACGCGGGGAGCGATCTACGCCACCGCTGGGAACCACGTCAGGCCGTGGCTCGACCCCGCGGTGCGCCACTGGACAGACGTGCGCCACTGCAAAGACGGGTCCACAGTGGATCTCGCCTGGCTCATGAACGACGAGAACACGCTGTATGTGTGCGCGCCCCTCAAGGACGCGCGCCGGCTCTCCCCCGTCTTCGGCGGCCTGTACGGGGACCTCGTGGACCAGGCCTACGCGCACTACAACAAGGGAGCCGTTCCCCTCGAGCGTCCGCTGCTCCTGGTGCTCGACGAGGCGGCCAACACCCCGGTCGAGTGGCTCCCCGAGGTGGCCGCCACGTGCGCGGGCATCGGCATCCAGATGCTCACCATCTGGCAGTCCATCGCGCAGATCGAGGAGTCCTTCGGGCGCCAAGCCGGTGCGGTGCTCACCAACCACGGCACCAAGGTGTTCTTCTCCGGGCTGTCCGACGATGCGTCGCTCGGCTACGTGTCGCGGCTGCTCGGCGAAGAGGACGTCGCCAAGGTGTCGCTCAGCACGGGTGGGCCCCGGGGAGCTTCCGTGAGTCACACCACTCAGGCCACGAAGCTCGCTCCCATGGACGTCATCCGCCGCGTGGCGCCGGGCCAGGCCGTCCTCATCCACGGCACGCTGCGACCCGCGCATCTCTTCACGCTCCCCTATTACCTCGACGACCGACTGAAGTCGCTCGCCGAGATCCCCTACCTGGAGAAGCCTGCATCAACCAAACCGGTGGAGGGAAGCCAGAACCCACCGGGGTCTGCGCCCGAGCCGGTGTGCGAAGAGCGCGCCGCGGCCGGCTGACACCGTGATCGTGTCGGTCACCACGCTCGGGGCGCGAGGCCGCTCGGCCGCCGTGGTGGCAGCTGACGTCGTCGGCTACCTCGAGGGCAACCACCAGATGCGCCGGGGCGGACCTGAGGACAAGTGGCGAGGTGGCCCGCGTCAAGGCACGAGGATCGAGCTCCTCTCCCCGGGCGGCGGGGTGGTCGCCTACTACGCCGACAGCGCAGGCGATGGCCCGGGCAGCTGGTGGGGAAAGGGCGCAGAGGCCCTCGGCCTTCGGGGCGAGGTCGCCGGCGAAGATCTCTACTGGACGCTGCAAGCCAAGCACCACGACACCCACGAGACGTTGCTGGGTGCGAGGGGCTCGGCGGGGCGGGCGGCGGCGTCGACAGCGTCGTTCGACGGCCGAGAGTCCTACACCCTTCGAGAGCTGAGCGAGGTCGTCGGGGTCAGCCGCCGCTATCTGAGTCGTCTGTGCGAGATCGGCGAGCAGGCTGCGGTGCTCCGGGTGTGCGAGCTCCTGGCAGGGACGGAGGTCACCGAGGTCCCGCACACCTACCTCATGGGTGCTCGCGACCACCGCGGAACTTGGCGGGTCCCGGAGGCAGAAGCACGCGCCTTCGCCACCGGGCGGACACCGCCCACCGTCGTGAGCGGCTTCGACCTCACGTTCTCCGTGGAGAAGTCGGTGTCGGCCCTGTGGGCCGCGGCGGGCGACCCCGTGCGTTCGGAGATCCTCGCCGGCTTCGACGCGGCGGTGGACGCCGGCATGAGCTACATGGAGCGCCACGCGTCGTTCGTGCGCGTCGGCGGCACGCGGGTCGAGGCCCATGGACTCAGCGCCGCCTCCTATCTGCACGCGACGAGCCGAGCCCTCGATCCCCAGCTTCACCGCCATGTGGTAGTCGCCAACTTCGCGACCGACGCCCTCGGGAACGTCCGGACCCTCGACTCGGTTTCGCTCTACACCCACGCCAAGACGGCCGGCTACCTGGCGGGAGCGGAGCTTCGCCACCAGCTGACAGCGCGCCTCGGCGTGGAGTGGGCCCCAGTGGTGCACGGGCTCTCCGACGTGGCCGGCGTACCCGAGGCAGCCATCGAGGCCCTCTCCACCCGCCGCAAGGACATCGATGCGGCTGCCCGGGCCATCGGAGAGGATCCCCAGACCGGACTCCTTGCCGACAGCGCCGCGGCGCGCCAGGTGCTGGCGCTTCAGACCCGGCCGCCCAAGCGCGATCCCGTCGACGCAGACGAGCTACGCGTCGCGTGGACAGAGGTCCTTGACGGCGTGGGCTTCACCACGGAACACCGAGAGGCATGCTTGGCCCGCGTCGGTGGGCCGAAGCTCGTGACCGAGGACGACCGGCGGTCGCTCTTCGAGCAGCTGGCCGGACCGGGGGGCATGACGCAGTTGAAGGCGTCCTTCGACAGACGCGACGTCCTCCAGGAGATCGCTTCGTGGTCAGTGGACCGACTGTCGGCCCGAGCGATCGAGGTCGTCTCGGACGTGTGGCTCGCCACCCCGACCGTGGTGGCGCTCAACCACGGGCGCAGGATCGACTCCACAAGCGTCGTCCGACGCGCCGACGGCAGGGTGGTGACAGGTCGCCGGGAACCGCTCTATTCCACGCTCGACATGGTCCGGGTCGAAGCACGCGTCACCGCGCGCTACGAGGCCGGGCGCGGGGCGATGCGGGCGACAGCGGAACCCGGCCATGTGGAGGCCATTCTGAGCTTGCCGCGCTCGGGCCGCCTCGTCGACGAGCAGAGGGCCCTCGTGCGCCACATGACGAGCGCCGGGGCAGAGGTGGGTCTCGTGCGGGGCCCGGCGGGAACGGGCAAGACCCTCGCGCTCGAGGCCGCCACGCGGGTATGGGAGGACGCCGGTTACCGCGTCGTGGGTGCTTCGGTGGGAGGCACGGCCGCAGAGCGCTTGGGACGCACGCTCGGGGTGCGATCGTCCACGGTGGCGAGCCTCCTTGCGCGGGTCGGTTCGGGCGACGAGTCGGTGATCGACGGGCGCACCGTGGTCGTGGTCGACGAGGCGTCGACCCTCGGCACCCGGGACCTCGACGCGCTCATGGGCTTGGTGCACGAGCGCGAGGCGGCGCTGTGGCTCGTGGGTGACCCGGCCCAGCACTCGGCGGTCACCGCGGGCGGTGCGTTCCGCTGGCTCACTGAGCGCTACCCCGAGGACGTCGTTGAGCTGCGCCAGGTCTGGCGCCAGGTCGGACCCGACATGGCGGAGGTCCGCCTGGCGCTCACCGAGTACCGCGAAGGACAGGTTCGCCAGGCCCTCGAGCGCCTGGGTCGCGACGAGCGCATCGTGACGGCCGCAACCGCCGACGAGCTGCTCGACGAGCTGGTGGCCGACTGGTATGTCGACCGACGCCGCAGCATCGAGGACCCGAGCTACCTCCCAGGATCCATGACCGCGGCGCGCCACGACGAGCGCCGGGCATTGGTGGGGCGAGCCCGAGTCATGCTGGCAGGCGACGGGACCCTGCACGGCCCCGAGGTCGCTATGGCCGGCATGCGCTTCCGAGCCGGCGACGACGTCGTGGCCAAGGTGGCCGACCGCTCGCTTCGTCCCGAGCGTAGAGATCGAGACAGCTACATCCGAAACGGCACCCGCGGCACCGTGACCCAGGTGGCTGACGGCCATCTCATCGTCGACTTCGAACGCCGGGGACCGGTCACGGTGCCGCGGTCGTATGTCGAACAGGAGGTCGCCCCCGGTGTCGTCGGCGGATTGCTCCACGCCTATGCGCTCACGACCTATGCCGCCCAGGGCGACACCTACGGCGCGGCGCGCCATCTGGGTTCGGACCGATCCACGCGCGCCGAGGTGTACGTCGGGCTCACGCGAGGACGTCATGACACCGCCCTGTACGTCGTAGACCGAGCCGCGATGTCACCTCCTGTGATCGATGAGAACCTCCCCCGGCTTCGCCAGGAGACCGACGCCGCCCGCGCTCTTGCCGCGTCAGTGGCAGCCGGTGGCGCGGAGCGTCTGGCAATCGAGCTCGACCCCGTGGTCGCAAACGCTGATCGCCTGGCCACCGTCTACGAAATGCGACATCTAATTCAGCAGATGCGCGACGGAGAAAACAACGCCCCCGAGACGTACGCTCGTGCGCTGGAGCTGGCGGCCCGGCGTGTCGCTGCACAGGCGATCCTCGATCCCGACGCCAAGGTCCTCGAGGTGCTTGGCCCCCGGCCAGAGCCAGGGCCAGTCCGCGCCGCCTGGGACCGGGCAGTTCAAGCCGTCGCCGTCTACGGCGAGATCTACCCCTGTCGCCCGATCGATTCTCTCGGACCGGCTGGCCGGCTCATCGGGATCCGGCCCAGTGACCATCCGGGCGCGTACTGGGACATCGCCGAAGAAGCGATCGTCCACGCCCATCACCAATGTGTCGCGGCGAGACCCGAGATCGAGATGGTGGTGGTGCCCCAGCAGGTGGGCGTCGCATTGGACATGGCCCCGGAGCTGTAACGAGCTCAAGGCTCGTCCTCACCACCGCCGTCATCGAGCGCCACCGTGGTCGAACTCAGAGGGACCACACAAGAACCACCGCCTCCTCGCCGAACGTCGAGCCTGCTCCGTCGATCGCTCGTGGGAGTGTTTGCTGAGACGGTCCTGGAACCTGCAATCAGAGCTAGGAATCAAGCGCAACTCGTCCTGGAGAAGGAACCACCACGACGACTCCATCCGGCGGACAACGGCTCGCCACGACGCCTGGAGGCCAAGGTCGCTGCCAGCTCTCGGCCATTCATCGCGGATCGATCGGTGCGAAGCCCCCGGTCCTAATCGATGCCCGTCTTCAGAATGGGCCGCTTCTCGTTGTCGCCGTTTGCTGAAAAGAGTTGCGCGTCCGGCACGCTCAACCGCAGGTTCCCCTGGAACCTGCCAGTGTGTCTCTCACCTCTCCGTAAGCCTCATCAGGCTCGCATGCTCGAAATAGCGATCCCTTGCGAGGCTGGCTATTTCGTCAACTCCCGTTCGGTGTGATCTCATTGTCAAAAAGGTTCGGGGTTGGGTCACGCGAATTGGGTGCGAGATCGGACAGGTTTGGAAGTTCCGCAGCCAGCCGACGTTTGTTGCGCGGCGGGGCGCCGCCCTCCGGTCCGCGACGTCGGCGGCCCGGCCGAACACCTTGCGACAATGTGCGACAAACACAGCGTTCCCACGCTTGCGATCGGTGCGGAAGTGCCGAGGCTCGAGGACGACGTCGCGATGGCGCGCGTCGGGGTGACGCGCCGAAAGGCCCCCGGGCTGGGGGCTCTCCGGCGCTGGCCGGTCTGCTACCGGAGGAAGTCGACGGTGGCGGCGACGACCCGGTGCCGGCTGTGCTTGGCGCCCTGGTCGTCGGACCACTCCTGGTAATCGAGGCGCCCGGTGACGGCCACCTCCCGGCCCTTGGCCAGGTGCTCGGCCAGCGCCTCGGCCTGGGCGTTGAAGGCCACCACGTCCACGTAGACGGGGTCCTGGTCCCTGTCGGGACGGGGGACGGCCAGGCGCAGGGTGGTGAGCTTGGTGCCGCCCTTGGTCTCGGTCACCTCGGGGTCCTTGGTAAGCCGCCCGATCAGCTGGATGGTGTTCATGTCTCGCTCCTTCCCTCGTGCTGTCTTGCGGGTCGCCTCGGCGACGCCTCGAGCAGGGTGCAAGGGACGGCCACAGGTCGAGCGAGGAACGGAGGCCGGATCGGGAGGTGTCCGAAGGACGCCGGCGGCGCAGCCGTCCCGATCCGAGACGGCGTCCCGGAGCGGCCCTTGCGCCCGACCGGCGAGGGGCGGTGCAGGCTCCCGTGGACAAGACGGAACCAGGGAGGAGCGGGCGAAGACATCACCGACAGAACTGGAGCCGGGCTATCGCACTCCAAGACACCAGCGGAGACAGAGCCGGGAGCGACGAATCCTCGCCCTCCATGGCTGCCTCGGATAGCACCTGCGAAACCAGCGAACGCCCGGCTCTCGCCAAGGGCCACCGAAGGGCCAGCGCCGCCTTGTGGACAACCTCTGGATGCCTGGGCGAGTTTTGGCGACGTTGGGAAAGCGATGCGCTCGGCAACCGTAGAGTCGGGGCGGCATGGAGGAGCACCCCTGCCCGACGTGTGGTCGCGGCGTGCTCCGGTGCCCGACGCAGCCCATCCCGGACGGCTACCCGGCTAACTGCGAACCGCCCGATCCGGCAAGCTCACGACGCGAATGCCGCGCCCGCCATTGCTGGCATGCCGAGCAGGGCAGTTGGAAGCTGTGGCCCTACGAGGTACCCGTGACTCGCTGATGAGTCGCGCACTGTAGGGGGCGATAAAGAGTGGTCGGCTATCGAGCGTGCCGAGCGGATGGCACGAACATTATGGGCGGCGCACCCCACTCAGAGGTCGCGAGGGGTGGTCGCCGCTCCGAACGAGGCCGGCTGGTCAGGGATGCCCGCGACCGAATAGCGGAGCCGCAATGATCAGGTAGTCAAAGGCAAGCGAGCTTGAGCGTGGCATAAGGTCGAGCGCCTCTTTGAAGACACCTTGTCGAGGCTCCACCGGAGCATTTCAGCCGTTTCCCATGATTGCCAGGCAGCTCCGGTGACATCCGCGTAGTCCCTCGGTGTGGCTATCTACCCGGACTGACCGATATTGCTCCGGCAGTCAACGGGCTTGAACCTCCTAAGTTTCGCCCGGGAACGTCCGATTCGATCGCGTCCCGAGAGACGGAGAAGACTCGCAAAGCCACTCGGCAGATGGGTCCGGTCGGACACGACATGGAAGCAGGCCGCTGGAACGAAGGACGCCTGCTTTAGGCCCTTTGTGACTCCAGCGACCCGCCAGGTATCGAACACACCTGTGACCCCTACGCACATTGGGAGATCAATTAGCCCTGGTGTCTCCGCGTCGATTGGGTCCCTATCGAGGCTGACGCGCGTGATCTGGATACGCCGACTTTTAGACCTTTCACGTCTCAGAAGCCAGACACTGTTGAACTTATCGCGATGTCAGATCTTTAGACACCAAAGGACGGTTCATATCGACCTTAGGCTTCACCGCCAAGAAGAGGGCGTCATGCGCGGGTACTCGAAGCACGGCATATCGTCCCGGTCCGTCGGCCACGTCGACGTGGGATGCCCGCATCAAGCTAGCCGCGTTGATACGTCGCACGGCGGTGAGCGGAAGGTCAAATATTCCTCTCCCGTGGACCAGGAGACTGCCGGAAGAGAACGGCCTTCGAGGTGCACGAACACATCCGTAACGGTGCCATTGCGCGTCAGCCAGGATGGTCAGTTCAGTGCGCGCTCTGTAAAGACTGCCGATGCCTGTCAAGGCAAGGACCGTAGCAACGGCACCGACCGGCCCAAAAAGCCTCTCGAAGAGATCTAGATCGAAGGCTGGCAATACGGTTACGAGCACCAAGAACACGGTGGTACCGAACGCAGCCATTCTCCTCGCTCGGCGAACGTAGCGAGCAAGTTCTCTTTCTGCCCGATGATCCAAGGCTGGTCCATTATGATCGCTCA
>Ga0307477_10001005_pt1 | contig 26007 bp, 22 predicted proteins | sample atmos_gasesECM2C_FD_203316 | JGI IMG/M metagenome (GOLD analysis project Ga0307477, IMG submission 203316) | Hardwood forest soil microbial communities from Morgan-Monroe State Forest, Indiana, United States - atmos_gasesECM2C_515 | ecosystem: Environmental > Terrestrial > Soil > Temperate...
CTCTTCTTCTATGTGTGCTTCCCGTTTTTCGCCTGGTTGGTGGCCGGCCGCCGACGTAGTCCTAACTCGCTTATTATGATCGCATGCGTCTGCTTTGTGGTCGAGGCGGCGGCGTTCGTCTTTGGCTTCAAGATCCTGAAGCACCTCGGCGCGCCGCCGCGCGGGGAACCGGCGGCATGGATGTTCGTGATCTACCCATCGCCGATTTTCAGGGTTTGGGAATTCTTCGCCGGTTGCTGCCTGGGGAGCTTGTTTGTGCGACGCGGTGGACGGCTCGTTGCCCGGCGCGCGCTGCGGGACTCGATGATTGTCGGGTTACTTGCCCTCGCCGCGGCAGTTGCATTCGCTCAGATGCGCGTTCACGGCGCCGATGCGCTTAACTCCTATGTCAGCTACACGCCCATTTTCGCCGCGATGATATTAGTTTTGGCGTCGGGCCCCACTTTTCTGTCGCCACTCCTTCGTTGGGCGCCGATCGTCCTTCTGGGCGAAGCCAGCTATTCGCTATATCTATTACAGTCCCCTCTACTCGTCTTGGCGCACGTCCGCCCGTCGGTGCACGGCGTTATCCCGGCGCCGTGGTTTTACGCGGCGGCGTCGATTGGGCTGTCGGTCGTTTGCTTCCGCACTGTCGAGATTCCGTGCCGCAAGTGGCTCCGGGGCAGCAACATCAGTGGGCGCTCAGCGCCACGCGCCGCCGTTGTGCCGGGTCACTGGGACGGCCGGTCCTCCACCATTTGTGGCGACGGCGGTAGCCGATCCGAGCTTGGATAGCACGTTTCAACGCTGGGATAAGTAAGTTTTGCGGAGGCACGGATGACGGTATCGGTGATCGTCGTGACGCTCAACCGCCCCGAGTGCGTGCGGCAGTGCCTGATGCGATTGGGGGCGCAGCAGCCGCCGGCCGATCAGATCATCGTGGTGGATGCTTCCTCCGACCAGCGGACGCGGGTGCTGGTCGCCGAGTTTGCGGGCGTGCTGTATCTGCACAACCCCAGCGGCTACGGGCACATGACCGAGTCGCGGAACATCGGGCTGATGCACGCGACCGGCGAAATCATCGCGTTTCTCGACGACGATTCGTACGCCCACGACGGCTGGCTGGCGAACCTGGCATCCAGCTACGCCGACCCATCCGTCGGGGCAGTCGGCGGGCGGGCGCTCAACGGCGTCGCCGGGGAGGAGCAAGCCGACGCCGGCGAGATTGGACGCCTCCGACCCGACGGCTTGCTGACCGGAAACTTCGCGGTCGATCCCGGCCGGACCATCGAGGTGGATCACCTGATCGGCTGCAACATGAGCTTCCGCCGCGACGTCCTGGCGGCGCTGGGTGGGCTTCGGCCGGATTATCCGGGAACCGAGGTGCGCGAAGAGAGCGACCTGTGCATCCGGGTGCGGCGATTGGGATATCGCATCCTCTTCAACCCCACTGCGTGTGTCGATCACATAGGGGCGCCCCAGGCGGTCGGCCGCCGGTTCGATGCCCGATACGCCTTCTATGCGGCGCAGAATCATTGCATCCTCCTCATTCGCAACTACGGCTTACTTTCGGGGATCACGATCCGATATCTTGGATGGATCACACGCACGACGGTCGCCGAGTTCGCTCACCGGCTGGGCTCGGCGATCGCGCGGCTTGCCATCACGGCCATCGGCACTGCGCTGGGAATTTTCAAGGGCGCTGCCCTGCGGTTGCGGCATCGGGGCGATCCGGTCCGCCGCCAAGATGGCGGCCGCGCAATCACGCAAGCTCTCGGTATTGCGACGGCGGACCGGACGACACCAGCGGCCACATCCGCGCCGAGCTCACCGAAGGGCGGCGTACACCGTGGCGAGGCGGCTGCGTGAGAATCCTCCTGATCAGCCCGCTGCCGGGACTCGACCCGGCGTGCGGCGACGTAACCTATACCGAGATGCTGTTGGCGCACCCGCCTGCGGGCATAGAGTATGAAACTTACGCCGACGCAATAAGGCGTGGGACGTTGCGCGAACACGGCAGACGCAGTTCACTGCTGCGAGCGATGCGCACCGGCGGCCAAGTGGAACGGGAGATCGCTCTCACCGCCTTCTCTCACGCCATGAATCGGGCCCGACGGGGCAACCTGCTGTTTCGCGAACCGTTCCGGTTCTTCTCGGTCAAGCCCGGGGAGTACGACCTGATCCACCTGCACGCGATCAACGCCCGGTTTGAGGGGCCGGCCCTCCCGCTGGTGGTAAGCAACTCTGCCCCGCTGCGATACCTTTACACGGAAGCGGGGCGACGCCCGAAGTGGCAGGCTCGGCTCATGGAAGAGGTTGACATAGGGCTGGGCCGCGCCCTCGGCATGAACGTTGTTTCGTATTACCTGCCTCAGGCCACGCGAATTGTGGCGATGACGCAATACCTTCGCAAGTGGTACGAGTCGCGCCGGATTGGACCCGCGGCGCCAATCGACGTTGTGCCGTTTTTTGTGCCGTCCGTGCCGGCGCGGCTCATCGCGCGTCGGCCCGCACGCATCGGGTTTGTCGCTAAGGACTTTGACGCCAAGGGGGGGCCGACCCTCATCGAGGCGTTCCGCCAGGTGCGGCGCGAAAGGCGCGAGGCCGAGCTCTGGATCGTGGGTTCCGCACCGCGCCTGGACGCCGCGGAAGCGGGTGAACTGGGTATCCGCTGGACTAGCTACGTCAAGCGGGAGTCACTGATGCGCGACGTTTTTCCATCCTTCGATGTGTTCGCGTATCCGACCACCTTTGACGGCCTGCCGCTGGTAGTTCTCGAGGCCATGTCGCACGGCATCCCCGTGGCAACCAGCGACTATCAGGCGATGCCGGAGGTGGTTGACTTCGGTCGCGCCGGGCTGATCTCACCGGTCGGGGACGCCCCGGCTTTGGCGCGGAACATTCTGCGGTTGCTGGAGCCGCGAGCCAACGCGCACTACCGCGCTGCGGTTCGCGATCGTTTTGACAGCGTCTACTCCGCCGACGCCGTGCGGCCGCGACTGCGCGCGTCCTACGAAGCCGCGGTAGCGCGCGTTGTCTCAAAACGGCGCGCGCCGGAGAACTCTCAATGCTGACGCACTGGGCCCGCGCGCTCGGCAGCCTCGCGTCCAACAGTTTCCGGGACGTGTCCGCGCCGCGCCGGCGCGGCTTCGAGTTTACCAGGCGATGGCTCTCCTTCGGGCTGGAGTACGATCGGCGCCCGCGGGCCCGGCAGGCGCCGTTCCTGGACATCTACCCCAACGCGGATGGCGTCGGTGTCGCCCTGGGCGACGTAGCTTATCGCCGCTCGAATGCGAATGCGTTCGAGATTTACTGCCTGAGCTGCATCGCACGGCTCAAAGACGCGCGGCGAATCTTCGAGATCGGAACCTTTGACGGCGCCACCACCCTGCAACTGGCGCGGACGTGCCCGCAGAGCCAGGTCTTCACGCTCGATTTGCCGCCGGATTTCCCGGCGGACTTCCGCGCGTCGCCGGTCAAGGACGAGGTCGAGAATGTTCAGAGCGGCGGCGTAGGCCGTCGGTTTGCCGGCGCCCCGGAGGCGGCACGCATCGTACAGCTTTACGGCGACTCCAGGCGCTTCGATTACACTCCCTGGCAGGGAACGATCGATCTGGTCTTCGTTGACGCCTGCCATGAGTACGAATTCGCCCTTGCGGATTCACACACGGCGTTGAAGTTGCTGGCGCCGCACGGCGTGGTGGTCTGGCACGACTACGAACCGGGATGGCCGGGCGTCGTCCGCGCTGTTGACTCGCTGCTGAGGGATTACCCGATCGTGTGCATCGACAAGACGGCGCTGGCGGTGATGGACAGCGACTGGTCGCCGCCGGGCGGGGCGGGCGCCCTTCGCCGTAGATTCCGATTCGGTAATGAATAGTTTAAGCAATAATATGACAATAAATCGTGAAAAAGTGTAACATTTTGTAACATTTGTAACATGGTTCGAGGTTGCGGACCGGATGGTAGCGCATGAAGATCGTATTTGCCGGATCGATGCTGGGGGCCAAGGCGGGGCCCGGCGTTCACGCGACCAATGTGATGCGGCAATTGATTGCGCTGCGGCCGCAGGATGAGTTTGTGTCGTTTCAGGCCTCGCGCCGGCGGCAAGACCACCAGCGGGCGGTGCGGGAGACTGATCCATCGGGCCGGTTACGGGCACGCGGCATCCCCTTGCCGGGCCGAGTGCTGCACCTGCCTCAGACCTACTTGCGGTTTCCGCCCATGCGGTGGTTGCTGGGAGAGAGCTATGACCTGTTTCACCAGATGTGGGTGTCAACCGACCCTGCGGTGCCATCGCACAAGCTGGTGGTGTCGATGTACGACACGGCGGCGCTGATCTGGCCGGGCCAGGACGGCACACTCTTCCGCGGGGCGGGGCGGATGCTCCGCCGGGCCGCGGCGGTCACCACCCTTTCGGAATATTCCAGGAAGTGCATCGTGGAGGCCTTCGGCGTCGATCCGCAGCGCATTCACATAACCTACAGTGGCTGCAACCATGACCTGTACCATGACCGCTACGACCCGGAGCAGACGCGCGAGGCATTGGGGCGGCTGGGGGTGAGCGGGCCGTATTTGCTATTTGCCGGCGGGCAGTCGCCGCGAAAGAATCTGCCGCGGATCATCGAGGCCTTCGCGACGGCCCGGCGGCGGGGCGGGTTGCCGCACCAGCTCGTTTTGGCCGGGCCGCTCGACCCGCCGCTGCCGAACGTGGCAGAGGCGATCGAGCGCAGCGGGTGCGGGGCGAGCATCCGGATTCTCGGCTATGTTACCGATGACGCGATCCCGCACCTGTACCGCGGGGCGGATGCGCTGGTGTTCGCCACGCTGTTCGAGGGATTTGGGTTGCCGGTGGTCGAAGCGATGGCCTGCGGCACTCCGGTCGTCACTTCGACGGCCAGCTCGCTGCCGGAGGTGGCGGGCGATGCGTGCGCGATGGTCGATCCTGAATCCATCGAGGCGATCGCGGCGGGCATCCTCCAGATTCTCGGCGAGGACGCGGACGCCCGCCGGCGGCGCATCCAGCGCGGGCTGACGCAGGCCCGCAAGTTCTCCTGGCAGAACTGCGCCGAGCGGCATATTGCGGTATACCAGCGTGTGCTGGCCGCGGCTGATGGACCGGCGCGGATGTCGGCGCCGGAAGCGATGCGGCCCAATGAGGTAGCGCGATGAGCAAGCGAACCGCAGTCATTACCGGAATCACCGGGCAGGACGGCTCGTATCTGGCCGAATTTCTGCTGGAAAAGGGCTACCAGGTGCATGGCGTCGTCCGCCGGGCAGCACTGGAGGACCCGGAGCACCGCATGTCGCGGCTCCAGCCGGTGCTGGGGCGCATCGAACTGCACTCGGCGTCGCTGGAAAGCTACCCCAGCCTTTTCAAGGTCGTCCAGACGCTCAAACCGGATGAATTCTATCACCTGGCGGCGCAGAGCTTCGTGAGCTACTCGTTCGAGGACGAATTCTCGACGCTCAACACCAACATCAATGGGACCCATTACGCGCTGTCGGCGGTGAAGGAGTGCGCGCCGGCGTGCCGGTTTTATTTTGCCGCGTCCAGCGAGATGTTCGGAAAGGTGCGCGAGGTCCCGCAGACGGAGGATACGCCGTTCCACCCGCGCTCGGCTTATGGAATCAGCAAGTGTGCGGGCTTTGAGCTGACGCGAAACTACCGCGAGGCGTACAACCTGCACGCCACCAGCGGCATCCTTTACAACCACGAATCCCCGCGCCGCGGCTATGAGTTCGTCACCCGCAAGATCACCAGCCATGTCGCCCGCATCAAACTGGGGATGCGCCAGGACCTGCGGCTAGGTAACCTTGAGGCCAAGCGCGATTGGGGCCACGCCAAGGATTACGTGAAGGCGATGTGGATGATGCTCCAGCAGCCCACCCCGGATGATTACGTGATCGCGACGGGAGAGACTCACTCGGTACGGGAATTTGCCCAGATCGCGTTCGATTGTGTCGGGCTGGATTATCGCAAGTACGTGGTCTCCGACCCGCAGTTTTTCCGCCCGGCGGAGGTGGACCTGCTGCTGGGCGATCCCGCCAGGGCCCGGCGGGTGCTGGGCTGGAAGCCGGAGCGTACGTTCCGCCAGCTCATCGAAGAGATGGTGGAGCAGGACCTCAAGAAACTGGGGGGCGGCCAGGGCCGCCCCCCAGGCCCGGCGGCCTCATGAACGTCGCGATTTTCGCCAGCGCGTTTTACCCGTCGTTGGGAGGGGTTGAAGAATTGGTGCGGCAGCTTGCCCACGCCTTCATTGCCAAAGGCTCGCCGACCATCATCCTGACCAACCGCTGGCCGCGGTCGCTGCCGGACTTCGAGCAATTCGAGGGAATACCGCTCTATCGGTTACCATTCCGCGTGCCCGAGGGGAGTTTCAAGGCGAGATTCAACTACCGCCTGACGCACCGGGCGATCGAGCGCCAAATGCTGGCGATACTGAAGCGGCACCGCATCGATCTGATGCACGTGCAATGCATCAGCTCCAACGGCTATTACGCGATGCTGGCCAAGCAGGCGACCGGCCTGCCGCTGGTGGTGACGGCGCAGGGTGAGCTGACGATGGACGCCGGGCGGCTGTATCAAACGTCCGCGTTCGCCAACCGCGTCTTGCGCGAGCTCCTCGAAGAAGCCGATTACATAACCGGCTGCTCGCGCAAGACATTGGACGACGTCGAGAAGCACGTGGGCAAAACGTATCCGCGCAAGAGCGCGGTGATATTCAATGGCGCTAACATCGCGGAATTCGACGGCGTCGAACCCTTCGCGCATCCGCGGCCGTATATTCTGGGGATCGGGCGGTTGGTGCCGCAGAAGGGATTTGACGTTCTGATCGATGCGTACGCGCGATCAGGCGTGCAGACGCACGACCTGCTGATCGCCGGCGACGGCCCGGAGCGCCAATCGCTTGAAGCGCAGGCCCGACAGTGTGGACTTGACGGGAGGGTGCGGCTTCTGGGCCGGGCCGACCGTACCGCCGCCGCGGCGTTGTTCCGCGGCTGTTCGTTTTTCGCGCTGCCTTCGCGAACCGACGAAGGGTTGCCGCTGGTGAGCGTGGAAGCGATGGCCGCCGCCAAGGCTGTCATCGGTTGCGCCGTCGGCGGCGTGCCGGAGTCGGTGCTGGACAACCAAACGGGGTTGCTCGTTCCGCACGAGAACGTCGACGCGCTGGCCCGTGGGATCGCGCTCTTGGGCGACGACGTGGACCTGCGTTGCCGCCTCGGCGAAGCGGGCCGCCACCGCGCCGCCAGCTTCGACTGGCCGGCGATCGCCGATCAGTACCTGGAGCTTTATCGCCGCGTTGCGCGCCGGTTGGGGGAATAAGCCATGGACACGAACGTAGTGGGCCGACCGGCAGACGACACAAGCCTCCCGGGCCATGGGACGAGGCTTCGCCTGCAATATCTGGATGGCATCCGCGGGCTGGCATGCCTTTGGGTCGTCCTCCTACATAGCTGGATGCTCGTTCCCTGGGATCAGGGAGGTCGCGCGCTTTCGGTATTCCATCGCCTCACGCTGTGGGCGGATTTGGCCCGGGTCGCGGTTGCGATCTTCATTGTGCTGTCGGGATATTGCCTGATGCTGCCGGTGGCGCAGTCGCCCGACGGGCGGCTGCGCGGGGGAGTGAAGCAGTACTTCAAGCGCCGGGCGTGGCGCATTGTGCCACCTTATTATGCCGCGCTCGTACTGGCTGTCGTCACGTTCCTGCTCTTTCCGCGATCGTTTCTGGACGAGCACGCCGGGTGGTGGTGGAGGACGATGTGGCCCGTCAACTCGCCGGGCGTGCTGCTCTCGCATCTGGCAATGGTTCATAACCTGAATAGCGCGTGGATCTACAAGATCAACGCGGCGATGTGGAGCGTCGCAACCGAGTGGCAGATCTATTTCGTGTTCGCACTCGTGCTGCTGCCGGTATGGCGACGCTTTGGCAGCACTGCAGCCGTGGCGCTCGCATTTGCGATCGGGCTGGCAGTCGTAAGGTTCGTTCATCTCGACCTGGCATCGCCCTGGTTCATCGGACTGTTTGCGCTTGGGATGGCGGCGGCATCGATGGCGTTCGCCCGGGATTCCCGGACGGTTGCCTGGCGCGACCGCGTGCCATGGGGAACCTTGGCAGCGGTCGGATTCGCCTTTCTCCTGTTCGAAGGCGAGTACCCGGAATTGCGACGACTCGTCCCGGCGCTCAATTGGAAGTTCCACTTCATAACGGACACCATTGGGGGCGCCGCCGTCGCCGCGTTAATGATTTTTTGCACGAATTCCCTGATGAGGGGGAAGGTGGACGGACGCGCGCCGCTGATCCTGCAATTCCTCGAGGCCCCGAGTGTCGTCGAGTTGGGGCGTTTCTCCTACAGCCTGTACCTGGTCCACCCGACGGTCATCGTGCTTTTGGAGATGGTGGGACAAATCATCCATCCGTCCCCGGCCGGGTTAGCCTTCCTGTACCTGGTGTTGGGGATTCCGGCGTGCATTGGTGCAGCCTATGTATTCTATCTTGGGTTCGAGCGGCCGTTCGTGCGGGCGCGGGGCGCCGCGACGATGCAGACCACTCATCGACACGAGCGTCCGGCCATGGTCGCGTCGTCATAGGAATCGGTTTCAACTGGCCCACGTGCTGGCGAATCTCAATCCCTGGCAGCGCCTCCGCCTCATCGGACAGGAGCTGCACTTGTTCGCGCCCGTCCGGGAGTTGGTGTGTCGCATGGGACCGGCGGTGTGGCGGCTTCCGCCGGAGCTTCGCCGGCGGCTCGTACGTGAGGCCAGGCTCGGGAAGCTAGCCGGAGCTCGGCTCTACCGCTTCGGGGCTGCCGAAAAGATTCGGCCGACCCGGCCGGCGCGTTTTTGGGGGAGGCCCACCTTCGGCCAGCGGCTGGCGGCGCGGCCGCACCGGTTGCGGCAGCCCTTCGTTGTCCACTTACCGGGCGCCTGGCTGGTTGGGAGGCACGCTGCGCCGGTCACAACCGCCGGGAGGATCCTGCTCACTTCCTTTCGGGATCAGCCCGGACTGTTGGGACTCGAGCCTCAGACTGATTTGTTGGAGTGGGTCCGCGCCGCGGGTTGGAACCAGCGTCGCCAGCCGCCCGACTTTCGCCATCTCTGTTCGCTGGTGGGGCGGCTGGACCCGAACTATTTCCACTGGATGATTGAATCGTGCGGGCAGATCGAAGGAATCGAGGCGTATGTGCAGGCAACCGGCTCGCGGCCGCGGCTGCTGGTTCGCGGCGGGGCGGGCAAGTTTGTGCGGGAAAGCCTGGAACTGCTGGGATGGGGTAATGAGGTGGTGGAATGGCCCGCCGAGGCGCAGCCCGCGTGGGTGGACGGGCTGGTGCTGGCATCGTTGCCGGGCAATGGTGCCGTCAGTTCGCCCCGCAGCCTGCGCTGGTTGCGCGACCGCTTTCTCGCGGGCGCGGGCGCCGAGCCCGCCGGCCGTCGGCGTCTTTACATCCCCCGCCGGCCGGGAGGATGGCGATCAGTGCTGAACGACGACGAAGTCGTCGCACGCATGCGGGCCGAGGGGTTTGATATCGTCAGCCCCGAGAAGCTCTCGCTGGCCGAGCAGATCCGGCTGTTTTCCCAGGCATCGTTGATTGTCGCAATGCACGGCGCGGCACTGACAAACCTCCTGTTCGCGCCGCGGGCGGCAGTTCTGGAACTGACCGGCTCTTACGGGGGAGGCGAGTATTACAGCATGGCATCGGGCCTGGAGATGCGTTACGCGAGTATAAGGTGCCAGGCCAGCGGCGACAATGTCGTTGTCGATGTTCCGGCGCTTGTGCGGACGATCGAACAGTTCTCTCATGGGTGATTTGATTTTCGTATCGATGGAGAACTGGGACGAGATCTGGCGGCGCAACCAGTTCGTGATATCGGAGCTGGCCCGTCGGCATCCGCAGTCGAAGATTCTGTTCGTCGGCCTGCCGCGAAACGTCTCCAACGATCTGAGGCATGGTCGACTCAAGACGCTGCGCGATCGTGCCACCTACAAGGTGCAAGGCGTTACCGTAACGCGGCCGATCAAGCTCCTTCCCGATTCCCTGGCAACCGGCCGGGCGATCAATGAAGCGATGTTCCGGCGGCACGTGCGCGGGATTGCCGCGGGCTTGGGGATGCACCGGCCCGTGCTCTGGCTCAACCCGCACTCGGCGGTTCACATGGTCGGGAGCATGGCGGAGCGCATGGTCATCTACGACATCACCGATGACTGGACGAGCCTGACCCAGTCGCCGCGAATGGCCAAGCTCGTGGCCCGGCAGGACGCCGAACTGTGCCGCAGAGCCGACGCCGTGATCGTCTGCTCGCAACGGCTGTTGGAACTCAAGCAACACATGGCGCGCCACGTACACTTGATTCCCAACGGCGTGGACGCCGAGCACTATCGAACGGTGTTGGACGGCTGCGGAGACTTTCCGCCGATCGCTCGCGGCTGGGCACGGCCGGTGCTTGGGTATACCGGGACGGTTCATCCGGATCGTATCGACGCGTCGTTGGTCGAGTCGGTGGCGCAAATGATGCCCGACGCGTCGATCGTGCTGATCGGCCCCAATTATTTATCGGACCCCGACTCGGAACGGCTTCGGTCGCGCGGCAACGTTCATCTGACTGGTCCCGTGCCCTACGGCCAGATTCCCGACTACATGCGGGCGTTTGACGTTTGCATCACGCCGCATCGGATGACGGCCTTTACCGAGAGCCTCAACCCAATCAAACTGTGGGAATACCTGGCGGCGGGAAAGCCGATCGTATCCACCGACGTGGCCGGGTTCCGCGATTATCCTCAATTCGTCCGCATCGCTCGCGACGCTCAGGGATTCGTCGCGGCGGTCCGGGCGGCCCTGGCCGAGGGCGTGGCCCTGGCCGAGGCGCGCCGCCAGGAAGCCCGCCGGCATTCCTGGCAGGCACGAGTGGACCAGATCGAGGGTGTCATCGCGACGTGCCTTGCGTCCGGCGAAACATCAGCCGCCTAACTCCCGCGAAGAAAGTCATGGATCCATCGGTGTCGCACGGCTTCTTCCACTGCCTTCGTGCTGATTTGCGCATGCTGACCCGTCAGCACCGCTCGCGGGCAAAGCGACTGGCGGTTGTGTTGAGCAATCGCGGGTTTCAAGCGGTGCTCCTGTATCGCATCAGCCATGCGCTTTGGAAGGCCCACATCCCTCTGCTGCCGCTCATCTTCACTCGGATCGCGCAGCATCTCTTTGCGGTGGATATTGATTACGCGGCAGAGCTGGGCCCCGGCGTTGTCATCGTGCACGGGTTTGGCCTGGTAATCGGGCGGGGGGCGAGCGTCGAGGGAAACTGCTGCTTGTTCCATGGCGTGACGCTCGGTAACCGTGGGTCCGAATGGATCGGGTCAGACGTGCCTGACGGGCAGCCCGTGCTCGAGCGCGATGTGATGGTCGGCGCCGGGGCCAAGATTTTGGGGCCGATTCGCATCGGCCGCAATACGGTCGTCGGCGCGAACGCGGTCGTCATTTGCGACGTGCCGCCGTGCAGCATTGTGGCCGGCGTGCCGGCCCGGATAATTGGTCGTCGCCCTGAAATGGATGAGAATCTGCGGCGGCTTGAATCGCCTGCCTCTGCCCCGTAATGAGTTTCGATGATGCCCAACGCCGCGCCGAGCCTTTCCGCAATCGTCGTCAGCTACAACACGCGGAAGCTGACGCTGGAGTGTTTGCAGGCCTTGTCGGTCGCTTTGGAAGGCGTGCCCGCGGAAGTCATCGTGGTGGACAACGCTTCCTCCGATGGGAGCGTCGAGGCGATCCGTCGGGAGTTCCCGCAGATCAGCGTCTTGGCCAACGATCGCAACCTGGGTTTCGGCGCGGCCAATAACCAGGGGATGCGACAGGGGCACGGCCGGTATTTTCTGTTGCTCAACAGCGATGCCTTTGCCGAGCCCGGCGCGATCGCGACTCTGGTCCGATACATGGAGGAGAATCCGACGGTCGCCGCGGCGGGGCCAAGGCTCCTCAACGCCGATGGCTCACTTCAGGTATCCTGCTTCCCGTTCCCCACCCCATTTCGGGCCTGGGTCGAGAACCTGTGGCTTCCCAAGGTCCTGCCGCATACCAGCCGATGGGGTGACTATCGCAAATGGAATCACGATTCCCCAAGGCTGGTTGACTGGGTGGTCGGCGCGTGTCTGCTGGTGCGGCGCGAGGCCTATGAACAAGTTGGCGGATTTGACGAACAGTTCTTTATGTATGCCGAGGAATCGGACTGGCAACGACGGATGCGCGATGCGGGCTGGCAGATCGGCTTTACTCCGGCGGCTCGTGTCCGGCACCTGGGCGGCGCCAGCGGAGCGGCCGAAAAGCCCGCCATCAACCGGCACTTTTTCCGCAGCCTCGACTACTACCAGATCAAGCACCACGGCCTGACCGGCCTGGTAACGCTGAGGGCAGCGATGGCCGTGGGCAGCCTGTTGCGGTTGCCGTTGTGGGCCGGCGTCCTGGCCTTGGTCCCGCGCCGCCGGCCGCTTGCGGCGGCCAAGTTGAGGTTGCTCTCGTGGCTTCTGGTTCGCCAAGCCACCTGTTGGAATCTGAAAGGATTGCGCCCGGCATGACGACGGTCTATACGCCATCCTCCAGACCAGCTCGTGAGATTGCCGGGCCCGCTCCCGTGCGGCGTCCGCGGTTCGCCGTCAGCCTCCTGACGCTCGCCGGTCTTGTCGCTGCGATCGGGGCAATCGGGCTGGTTGCGCTTTACGTGTCCCTGCCGGCCGCGGCCCTTATCTATGCGGCCGCATACATGCTCCTGGCCTGGGTTCGGCCCGACCTGGCACTTTTCCTGATGTTCGCATCCTGCCCATTCCTTTACGACGTGGGCGGCGGCCCCGTCAAGATGGCCTTGGCCGAAATCGATCTGGTCCTGGCGACTCCCATTCTTCTTGTCCGCACACTCTGGCGGCGCCAGCCGCTGACATCCAACCCAATCAAATGGCCCCTGCTGGCCTATTTCGGCATCTGCATCGCGTCGTCCCTTCGCGGAGGGATTACCGCCGAAGGCATCGTCTCGATGGCCCAGATGGCGATCTATATGGTGCTGGCGGTCTTTGTCTTCTCATCGTGCGTCCCGGACCTGCGCCTCAACTACATCGCTTTATACGGGTTTCTGTTGTCGTGCGCCTTTCTGGCTGTGTTGGGCGTCACCACCCGGCAGGAGTACCTGCTGGGAATCCATAAGAACGCCATCGGGACCAGTCTTTCCAACGCGGTCATCATCTGCGGTGAGTTGTGGTTTGCCGAAAGCGATCGCAGGCGCAAGCGGCGGCTGGGATTGCTGGCATGCCTGCTGGTCGGTGGGTTGTTCTTCTCGGTAAGCCGCGGCGGCTGGGCCGGCGCGCTGGCAGGCCTGGCGGTGATCGCCGCGATGCGCCGGCAATTCAAGCTGCTGTTCCGCGCAATGGTACCTGCCGCCCTGATCGTGGTGATTCTCTGGCAGTTGCTTCCCAGGTATGAGCAGGAATACGCCGCCGACCTTCAGACAACCTCTCACAATGTGAAGGCGCGGCTGATTTCGATCGAATACGCGATGCACTTCTTTGAGACGAGTCCGGTCCTGGGGGTAGGGGTCGGCCTTCGAAAACTGTACGATGCCACCAACCTCGTGGTGTCGACGCTGGCGGAAACCGGCGTTTTGGGACTCATCGCATTCTTGTCCATCTTCGTCGCTTTAGCCTGGTCGATCTGGAGAGCCAGGAGCCGCATCCCGCTTACCCACCCGATGTTCTCATTCCTGGCGATTGGGCTGGCGTTAACCGCCTGCCAGTTTCTGCACGGGCTCGTGGACCACTACTGGTCGCGCGTGCTTTTGGTGCCGTGGGCCACGGTTGGCATGGCCTTCCGCGCCCGCCAGGAAGGCATAAGGACGCCGCGATGAGAGTGGCCCTTTCATTCCCGGCGTGCCACCGCCGCGGCGGCGTCGAGCGCGTCATCCTCGAATCCGCGAATTTTCTCCAGCGCCGCGGCCACGAGGTGCACGTTTTCACGTCGCGCTGGGATGAGCAACTGCTGGAGCCGGGCATCACCTGCCACCGTGTCCGAACCGCCGGGCGGCCGGCTCCCCTTTCCGTCCTCACTTTCGCCCATCAATCCCGTCGCGAGCTGCGCCAGATGCGTCCCTGCCCCGACGTGCTGGGTTCCTTCGGCGTGCAGTCGCCGCCCGGCGGGGTCTTGTGGGTCCAAAGTGTCCACAAGGCCTGGCTGGAAGCCAGCCGCGCGCGGCGTCCATTGAGCGGGCGGCTGCGGCAGCGCCTCAACCCGTTTCACCCGGTCATCCTGGCCCTGGAACACTATCAATTCGCAGGCCGCCGCTATCGCAAGCTGATTGCCCTGACGGAGCAGGTGAAGGCGGATCTGTCGCGCCTGTACGGCGTGCCGGACAGCGACGTGGAGGTCATTGCCAACGGGTTTGCCCCCGCCGAATTCAACCTTGACCGCGCCCAGCAGTTGCGTGATGGGGTGCGCAGGCGGCTGGGGTTCGCCGAAGGCGAACGCGTCGTCGTCTTTGCCGCCAATGAATTCGAGCGGAAGGGATTCGGGCCGTTGCTTGATGCGACCGCGTCTCTCAACGATCGCTCCGTTCACTTGCTGGCCGTAGGAAGATTAAACCCCACGGCGTACGCGGGAACGATTGACCGTATGGGGCTTAGCGACCGTGTGAAGTTCACCGGACCGACTGACGACGTTGCTCAGTACTACGCTGCCGCCGACCTCTTTGCGTTGCCGACCCAGTACGAGGCGTGGGGACTGGTGATCGTCGAGGCTATGGCCTGCGGCCTGCCGGTGGTGACAAGCAGGCTGGCGGGCGCCGCCATCGCGGTAACCGAAGGCCAAAGCGGATATCTGCTGGATGATCCGCAATCGGTCCAGGAAATCGCGGAAAAGCTCCGGCTGCTGCTGGGCGGTCAACATGCCGACCGTCAATGGATCGCCGCGTCGGTCGCGCCTTTTTCCTGGCCCAACGTCCTTCCCGTTTATGAGCGCGTCCTGGAGGCGTGTATCCAGAAAGATCCTCGCGGCAGTGAATTAGTGCGATGCGCGTAGCATTATTTACAGACTCAGACGTCTTTGCCGGCACCGAGCGGCACATTCTGGAGCTGGCCCGCGGCTTGGGCGAACTGGGGTGCGAGGCGCTGATCGCCTGTCCGGGTCATGGCGTGCTTGCCGGGCGCGCGACGGAGACCGGCGTGCGGACGCTGGACATTCCCAAGCGCGGGGCGGTCGATTGGCGGGCTGCACGAATTCTGCGGCGGCTGCTTCGCGCAGGTCAAATAGATTTGATCCACGCGCACAACGGACGGACGGCGCTGGCGGCGGCGCTGGCCATCGCCTCGGCGGGCCGGGGCCGGCTGGTGGCGACGCAGCATTTCATCGATCCCTCGCGCGTCGGCCGCAGGGGGCTTCAGGCGGTCGCCTCACGAATTCTCCATCGCTGGATCGCTGGCCGCGTGGGCCGGTTCATCGCCATCTCGGTTGCCGTGAAGCGGGCCATGCTCCGTCGCGGGGATGCGGCCGACGAGAAGATCGTCGTCGTACCCAACGGAATTGCGTCGCTGGCCGGCGATTCGATGGCGGGCGCCGAAGTGGTTCAACGAGAATTTACTATTGCCGCGACGACGCCATTGGTCGTCTGCGCCGCCCGGCTCGAGCCGGAAAAGGACGTTGAGTCACTGGCCGAGGCGGTAGCGCTAGTCGCCCGGCGATTTCCCGACGTGTGCTGTCTGGTTGCCGGCGACGGATCGCAGCGCGACTCGATCGAGCGGCGCGTCCGCGAGTTGCGAATCGAATCTCAATTCCGGCTCCTGGGATTCCGTCCGGATGTGACGGCGATCATGAACGCGGCGGATATCTTCGTGCTTCCCAGCCTTGCCGAGCCGTTCGGATTGGTCATCCTGGAGGCGATGGCGCTGGGAAAGCCCGTCGTCGCCACGGCGGCAGGCGGGCCGATGGAAATCGTTGCCGAGGGTGAAACTGGGTTATTGATTCCGCCTCGCGACCCGCCCGCCCTGGCCGAGGCGATTTGCTCGTTGGTGGCCGATGCCGATCAGCGACGGCGCATGGGCGAGGCAGGTCGTAAAAGGTTTCTGGAGCATTTCACGAGTGGCCAAATGGCCGCCGCTATCCTGGCGGTCTACCGACAGGCGCTCGGCGCCGCCGCGATCGTCAATGCCGACCCCGACCCCATGACACCTTGTACCCCAACGGAGGCGGCGTCTCATGCCGGCCGTTGACCATTTGGCCCTGCCTCTATCCCAGCCCGGCGCGGGCCCGCGCGAATCGGTCGAGACCTGCCGCGCCCTGCGCGTCCTGCTCATCTCACACACCTGCCAGTCGCGGACCGAGGGCCAGCCCAAGGCCGTTTTGCTGGCGCGGATCCCTGACCTGCGGCTCAAGCTTCTGACCCCGGACCGTTGGTTGCACTACGGCCAGTGGCGGGGAGCCGAAACCCCCGCCTCCGATGTCGGGCTCGACCTGGAGGTCTCCAAAGTGCGTTGGCCGTGGGTCGGTCCGGCTCAGTTTTATCTGCACTGGTATCCGCGGCTCAATCAGATTCTCCGGGCGTTTCGCCCGGACGTGATCGACCTGTGGGAGGAACCCTGGGGACTGGTCAGCGCCCATGCGTGCTGGCTGCGCAACCGCCTGCTCCCCAAAGCCGCGATAGTCAGCGAGACCGAGCAGAACATCGACAAGACGCTGCCGTTCCCCTTCGAGCGGTTTCGCTCGTACTCGTTGCGAAACGCGGACTACGCGGTCGGCAGGAATGCCGAGGCGGTACGGATCCTGCGATCCAAGGGGTACCATGGGCCCGCCGAGGTGGTGCCCAATGCGGTGGACACGGAGTTATTCCGGCCGATGGACCGCCGGGCGTGCCGGTGTGAGCTCGGATTGAGCGGGTTCGTCGTCGGCTATGTCGGCCGACTGGTGGAGGAGAAAGGTTTGATGGACTTGCTGGACGCACTGAAGTTGTGCCTCCCGCAGGTGAACCTGCTGCTGGTCGGGTCCGGGCCGTTGCAGGGTGAACTCGAGCGGCGATCGGCCGGGCTGGGTTTGGGAACGCGGGTGAAATTCCTGGGTGGGCGCCGACTCGACGAGTTGCCGGCGGTCATGAACGCCCTGGACTTGCTGGCGCTTCCTTCGCGCACGACGCCGCGATGGAAGGAGCAGTTCGGCCGGGTCATCATCGAGGCGCACGCCTGCGGCGTGGCGGTGATCGGCTCGAACAGCGGCGCGATTCCCGAGGTGATCGGCCAGGCCGGCCGAATCGTCCCCGAGCAAGACCCGGCGGCGTTAGCCCGGGCAATCGACGAGCTGGCCGCCGATCCTTCGATTGTGCGCCAGCTCGGGCGGATGGGCCGCGAGCAAGTGGAGAAGCATTACACCTGGGAGCGCGTGGCCGGGCGAATGGCGGCAATTTATCGCCGGGCCCGGCGTTATGCTGCGGGTGAGGCATGTTCAAGAGACGCTGGCGAGGGAAACCCGTGAGCTGCACGTCGCCCGCAAAAAGACGAATTCTGTTCGTCGATCACACCGCCCAGATGGGCGGCGGGGAAATCGCCTTGCTCAACCTCGTCCGGGCTCTACGTCAGTCGCGTGTCGAGCCGGTCGTCGTTCTATTTTCGGATGGTCCTTTGGCCGCACGCCTGGCGGAGGCGGAAATTGAGATCCACATACTCCAGTTAAGCGCCGACGTCGTCCAGACGCGCAAAGATACGCTGGGCATCCGAACCCTTCTGCGTTTGAAAGACGTTGCGGCAACAGTTGGCCACGCGCGCCGTCTGGCGCGATTCATCAAGACGCAGCGGATTGACCTCGTCCACACCAACTCGCTGAAGGCCGACCTGATCGGCGGGTTGGCCGCGAAGCTGGCCCGGCGGCCCTTGGTCTGGCACGTCCGCGATCGGATCGAAGACGACTATCTTCCTCGTCCCGTTGTGCGCGTGTTTCGCTGGTTGTCGCAGGTACTGCCCGACCTGGTGATCGCCAATTCCGCCGCGACACTCGACACCATCCGCCTGGTCCGCGAGCAGCAGGGTGAGGCCGTTCCCTCGGGCATTGATCTGCCGGCGCGCCTGCGCGTCGTACACGACGGAATCGGGGCGATACCGCAATGCGAACAAGCCGGCCACGCGACTGCGATCGAGAGGCGTGTCGGCCTGGTCGGGCGGATCAGTCCGTGGAAAGGCCAGCACATCTTTCTCCAGGCCGCCGCCCTGGTTCATCGCCGGTTTCCCGAAGTACGGTTTGCGATCATCGGCTCGGCGATGTTCAATGAAGAGCCGTACGAACAGTCGATCCGAAATCTGGCGCGCGACCTGGGGATCGCCGACATCGTGGAGTTCACCGGCTTCCGCGAGGATGTCACGGAATTGATCGAGCAGTTGGAGGTGCTGGTCCATGCGTCCACGACCGGCGAGCCGTTCGGGCAGGTGGTGGTCGAGGGGATGGCGGCGGCCAAGCCGGTGGTAGCGACGGCGGGCGGGGGAATTCCGGAGATCGTCCAGGACGGCGTCACCGGGCTTCTGGTTCCGATGGGTGATGTTCAGGCGATGGCCGCGGCCATCTGCCGGCTGCTGGAGGACCCGCACACGGCCAGGGAAATGGGCCTGCTGGGTCGTCACCGCGTCCGTGAGCATTTCACGATTCACCACGTCGCCGACAAGGTCGAAAAACTGTACGATGAGGTTTTCACATCCCGCACCGCGCCGCGTCCGGGCCGCGGCATCGTCAGACGCCTGGTGTCCACGGCTGCGGCCGAGGGCCGGGGGCTGCGCAAATCCTCCGACGCTCTCACAATGGCCGCCACGGTCCTGGCGATGGTGGTCATGGCCGCGGCGGTCGCAATGGGCACGCGTTTGGCTGTTGCGGAGCAGGCCCCGATTTCGGCGCCGTTCATGGCGGTGATCGCGATCTGTGCGGGGATTTTCGGACGACGCGCCGGCTTCCTGGCCTCGTTTCTTTCCGCCCTCGCGCTGGCATTTTTTGTCTTGTCTCCCCGGCGTTCCTTTGCCCTGTACAACCTCGTGCACCCATCAGTTTTGTTTTGTCTGACGATCGGATTGCTGATTAGCGGCTTGATTGGCATGTTCCAGTCGGCCAGCGATCGTGCCCAGTCCGCCGGCGACCGCGCCGATGCTGCCCGCGAGGCGATGGATTTTCTGGCGACCGCCGGGGCAGCCCTGTCGCTGCCGGCCACGACGCAGGGAGTGCTTCAAACCATCGGCTATCTGGCGGTCAGCCGCCTGTGCGATGAATGCCGCATCGATTTGCTGAGCGATGGCGGTGCGCTGGTCGCTGTCCATCAGGCGAGCCGGGATTGGGCACGCCAGGAGATGGGCCGCTCGGATATTCTGACTCGCCGCGGCGACGACCACCCGGTAATGCGCTGCCTGAGATCGGGCTCGCCTCTGGTTTCAGGCGGCGCCGAGGATCCGTCAGCCGGGCCACTGGATCATCGCGGCTCATACCTCCTCGTGCCCATGGCGGCACGCGGGCAGGTCCTCGGGGTCATGTCTCTTATCTCCTACGAGCCTGGCTTGCACTACCGCCAGCAGGATCTTCGCGTCGCCACCGATTTTGCCTGGCGAGCGGCACAGGCGCTGGAGTCGGTGCGGCAGCGCAAAACGGCGGAAGCCGCCGAGCAATCGCCCAGTTCGCCAAGATTGCCGGCACCGGTCATCGAATCCCCCGGCCGTGCTTCAAAAGACAGAATATCTGCATAATCTGGGAAAATTGAACCGCGCGTTTCTGTCGCCGCTCAACAGATGACATAATCGCAATAATTTTTGTCATCGAGTCATTATCGATTATTTGAAAGCGACTTAGATCGCATCAGGTCTTGCATTTTTATGCTTGCATTTGCGCATGAGTCCGGGTAAAAGGGCAATGGGATCATTGTCTTTTTGGTGAGTAGGGCGTTTCAGAATCGATAGAGCGCGAACCGGAGGTGCAAGGAGTATCGCTGCGCGGGCGGTTGGCCTTTGTCGCGGCTCGATTTCTCCAAGATAAGCAATAGATGCGCGACAAGCGCGCCGCAAGGTGTCAGTTGCGCGCAGGGAATTTGGGACTCGATGGTTTTGCTCGGAAAGCACCGGCTCTGCCGGGCCTCGAAGGAGAAAAGTTAGGCCGATGGTGTGTTCGATGGGCTCCCCCATATGTATGGGAGTCAATTTAATTGGCCCGCGGCGCGTTGCCGGACAGCGAGTTAGAAGGATTGGGAGCGAACATGTTGGCGAGAAACTTAGACGACAGGCGAACGGTTTTGCGGCTGGGGACGACCTCGCAAAGGCTTGCGGGCTGGCGGCGCGGGCCCGGAAAGATGGGATATCTTTCAATGGCCGTCGCATTGGGTGTGCTGGTCGCCATGGCTCCCGCCTTTCGCGTCGGGACCATCGAGGCGCAGGTAAAGCCGTCTGCCAGCCCCGCCGTCATGCGGGATGCGGCGCCGCAGCCGCTGTCGTCACCTGCCGGCGCCGCCGCGGTCGCACGGATCGATGCCGATACGTCACTTTAATGACAGGAAATCCAAAGGGGCGCCCCGCGTGGGGGGCCAGATGAAATTGAGAATCAGGTTGTTCAAAGACGGCATGCAGACCCATGCCAAGAAGGAAGGATAAGAGAATGTTCGCCGCTCGAAAGAATATCGTGAAGAAGATCGCTCTCGGTGTCGTTGCCGCCGCGTTCCCGGCACTGGGACGCATAACCTCGGCCAGCACGCTGACATGGGACTTCAGCAGTCCCACCGGCGACGTGGGATCGTCGTCACACACCTACATGGACACGACCAGCACGGCCTCCATAACGGCCCACGGATATGCCACGCAAAATGGCGTCGTCGGCGCATCCCTGGGAAACACCTGGGACGGGCCCGGCTCGACATTCCTGACCGGCACGGTCACGGGCACCGACTTGTACGGCAAGGTCACCGCCGGCAATCCGTCCGAGACCGGCCTGGGACTGGCCAGCCTCAACTCCGACCACGAGATTCAGAACAAGTCCTTCATCCAGCTTGATGTCACCGGCCTGGAGGCCAGCCATTTCACCAACCTGACCTTCACGATCAGCAGCATCCAGACCGGCGAAGGTTTCTACATCTGGGGCAGCAACACGCTGGCGTCGCCGGGCACGTTGCTGGATACCGGGACCAATCCCCCTGGCGGCGCCGTCCAGACGGTTACCGACGCGCGCTTCCTGAGCGGGGCTTACAAGTACATCTCGATCAGCGCCACGTATAGTTCAAGCGGTAGCGACGTGCTCCTGATGGATGGACTGAGCGCCCAGCCCGCCGGCGGCCCGACGCCGACGCCGCTGCCGGCGTCGGTGTGGAGCGGAATCGTCTTGGTCGGCGGACTTGCCGGCGCTCGCGGCTTGGCGGCTCGCCGCCGTCGCAATCAGCATCTCGCCTGACGGCTGGTGAGATTACGTAAAGATGCGGCACTTTGGAGAAATAGGAAAAGCTTGAAGGAGATTCGGGTGTTTAACAGAAAATTGTTTTGTGGACTTTTGGGAATTTGTGATATGATGTACGGGACTAAACCGTCGCGGGAGCAAGGAAGGGAGAAGGTGTATATGTGGTCAGGGGTATTTACTACTCGAAAGGGGAGTCACATGACTCGGCTTGGTATTTTGGCGGCGTTCATCGCCGCTATGGGGATTTCAACTGCGGTCCGGGCTAATTCGGTTACGTTCACCACACCTTCAGGTCAGCACGACAGCGATGGGCCAATCCTCGCCACCGTTGAGTTTGACCCGGTGAACGGCGGAATACTGATGACCGTGACCAATACGGAAACCGGCACGTTTGGTATTGGCCAGGCGGTCAGCTCAGTTTCGTTTGCGGTCAGCGGAATCAGTTCACCCACGGCATTTACCATGCTAAGTGGTGTCGTTTTCACTCCGGGCGACGAAGGAACCACCTGGACTCTCGCAAGCGGTGCTATATTCAGCGACACTTGGAACGGCACGCCCCCGGACGTTATCGATCACTGGGGATTCAGCACGAGCGGTTCCACCTTGGTCGCCACTGCGGGCAGCCCTGTCTCGGGCGGCAGCCCTACAGACCTGATTCTTCCCTCGTCTGGCACCGTCGGCCCCGGAATGTCGCTCAACGGGAACCATGTTCCCGATCTCATCGGCCCGACCCAGTTTTTGCTGACAGTCCCGGGCGTAACAACGAGCACCGTCCTTACGGCCACCACGTTCAGCAATGTGATCGTGGGATTCGGGACGGGGCCGGATTCAAGTCAAACCGTGACGGGTCCCCCCGTCGTCGTCGGCGGCCCGACCCCCACTCCGCTTCCCGCCTCGGTGTGGAGCGGATTCGTCCTGGTTGGCGGCCTCGCTGGTGTCCGTGCGCTTGCGGCCCGGCGTCGTCAGTCGACCAACATATAAGCTTTCAAATCGGCCAATCTGAGGCTTGATCGAATTTTTCCGCCCCGTCTCGGGAAATCCGAACGGGGCGGTTTTGTTTTCGACGCAGCCGATCACATCGAGTTTTGCAGCGAGGTCCAGCGGGCCAGAACCTTGTTCCCGACGGCGGTGATGGCTGCGATCGCCGCGACGATGATCAATCCGGCGATCAGCGCGTACTCGAGAACTTCGCCGCCTTGCTCGTCGGCGACCAGTCGCCCCAGCAAATTGATGAGCTTCCACATCGGTGTCTCCGTTTTTGCCACCCACAATAAAGAGGCCCCCGCACGAGCGGGGGCACGGGACCAGGCAGAGCGATCCCGCACCATATCTATCGGTTTGTCAATGATCTGACATTTTCGACATGTCTCACATCGAGTTCTGGATCGAGGTCCAACGTCCCAGAAGCTTCGATCCCACCATGGTGATGGTGGCGAGGGCCACGGCCACGATGAGGCCGGCGATGAGAACGTACTCGAGCACCTCGCCGCCGCGGTCGTCCCTGACGAGCCTGGCCAGAAGTTTGAATGCCGGCGTCATGCCACGTGCGCCCGGCCTCGACGGCCCCGGACACCTCGCTTGACCCCCGCCGCCGCCCGGCGCAACGTGCGCCGCCCGCGGGACGGTTCATAAACAGGACTTACGAATCGGTGGGGAAGAATGCAAATCGGACGCACGGCGCTGAGGGGCGTCCTGCCCGCTTCCGCGTCCGTATGGGACGCGCCGATAACGGCCGTCTTGCCCATTTGCCGCAACCGGCAAAGTAATCGTATGTCCAGTAATGAATCGGTGCGGCGGCGAGGCCGATAAGGGCGCCAGCCGGCAACCGGGTTGTCCTGGGAAGGCCTGTCGCATTAAGGCGGGCAAGACTATGGACGCGAAACTGGCGAATTCTCCGCGGACAAAGACCCCGACGATGTGCCCTCATGGCGACGCATTGCCAGCCGGAGGGATCCACCGCCGCAAGGCAAAGAGTCATCGTGGAAGCTCCCGCGCCGGTATCGCATCCTTGCTGGCCATGTTGTTCCTGGTCCTTATTGCCACGCTGGCGGTCGGGCTGATCGCCGCGACCGAGATGTCTGCCCAGATCGCCGCCAATCAGCGCAGGCTCGACCTGGCCCGCTCCGCCGCGGATTCGGGCATGAGTTTCATCCGCTATCAACTGGGCGCGATGAACCTACCCGCGGGGACCAACAGCTCCAATCTTCTGTCCAACGTCGCCACCCAACTCGGCGTCACGCTCAACGGCACAGCCAACATGGGCGGGAGCACCGTTGCGGTGAGCAACAACGCGATTTACCTCCCGTCCCAGGCCGGCTGGGTGACGCTCGACTCCAACTTCAACACGAAGTTTCAGATCGCCATCACGCAGAGCGGCAACAACCTGGTGGTGACCTGCCATGGGGCCAGCCAGGTGGCCAGCGTCCTTAAAGGCGTCCAGCTCCAGTATCAACCCTCGACAGGCAACAGCTCGATCCTGAACTACGGCATCGCCGCCCACGGGCCGATCGTGGTCAGCGGCAACGCGACGATCGTCGGAGCCAGCAACCCGGCGCAGGGAAGCGTTTTCTCCGCGACGGCGCAGGCGGCGCCCCTGACCATGAGCGGCAACGTCTCGATTTCCGGCGACTTCTCCGACACCAACGCCGTGGGATCGCTGAGCATGAGCGGAAACGTCACCATCGCCGGCTATACCCCGTCGCAGGCGCAGTTCTCGCAGCACGTGCACAAGGGAATTCCGATGCCTGTGTTTCCGACGGTCGATACCAGCGTGTACCTGCCGTATGCGACCAACACCTACGTCGCCGGCAGGTCGTCATACATCAACACGATCGTCCCGCCCAACACCAATCCGAGCTTCAGTGGTAACGTGACCGTCCAGGGCGTGCTTTACATTCAGACCCCCAACACCGTAACTTTCAGCGGCAACACCACCATCCAGGGCGCGATCGTGGTGGAGAACAATCCCACCGGCAACTCGAACCGGATGACCTTCAGCGGGAACGTGTCGGCCACGGCGATGAATACGCTCCCGGCCAACTCCACCTTTCCAGCCGCCGAGCGGGCGCTGATCGGCTCGTTCCTGCTGGCACCCAGCTTTGCGGTGAGCTTCAGCGGCAACTTCGGAACGATCGGCGGCTCACTGGTGGCCGACAGCTTCACCTTCTCCGGCAACGCCGGCGGCACGGTCAACGGCAGCGTGATTGCCCTCAAAGACGTGCCGTTTACCGCTTCAGGAAACAGCCCCTTTGAAATCGGCACTCCGGTGACGACCACGCCGGCCGGTATTACTTTCCCAGGCCCTTACGCGCCGGTGCCCGGAACTTACCTGGAAGTACACTGAACCGACTCGGTCTTCAGGCCTGCTGATTCGGCCTTGAGGATGATCGTTCCGCCGCTCCCGGATTTGGCGCGGATGATGACCAGGCACAGGCCGTTGAAAGCCTTGTGCTCAACGGAATGAAACGAAGTCTGATCGGTGGGATCGCCGTTATCGATCCCGGCGATTTCGCCGGGGCCGTCGAGGGTGAATTTTAGCCCATCTCTCGACCGCGGTACCGCCAGGCTGTCCTTGTCGGCCACCGTTACGGTGACAAACGAAAGGTCGGACCCGTCGGCGCGAAGCTGCGTGCGGTCGGCCGCCAGCAGGAGTTTGGCCGCGGGACCGGCCGTGCGAGCGGTATCCGTCGCCCATTGTTTGCCGTCCTTGTAGGCGACGACCTTCAATTCGCCCGGCTGATAAACCACGTCATCCCATCGCAGGCGATATTCCATCGCGGCCTTCTTCTTGCGGCCCAGCGACTTTCCGTTGAGAAACAATTCAGCTTCATCCCCTGAAGTGTAGACGTGCACCGGCGTCACTTGTCCGACGCGATCCGGCCAGTTCCAGTGGGGAAGGATGTGGGCCATGGGAAGCTGCGGCTTCCAGCGTGCCTGGTAAATGTAGAAGCGATCTTTCTTGAACCCGCACAGATCGACGATGCCGAAATAACTGCTCCTCGACGGAGCCCCGCGGCTGTTGAACGGCGTCGGCTCGCCCAGGTAATCGAACCCGGTCCAGACGAATTCGCCGGCCACGAATGGATTTTCGTCTTGCCCCTTGAATTCCCAATCGGGCGGCGTTGCCCATGGCGGGGCGTAAAGGTCATAGGAACTCATCTGATAATCTGCGCTCTTGCCGTCTGATTTGTTCTCACTTACGGGGAAAACGTATTCGCCGCGCGAGCTGACGCAGGAGGCAGTTTCGCTTCCAAACAGCGGCTTGGCGGGGTGGCGGGCACGGAACGCCCCGTACCGCGTCGGCATGTAATTGAGACCGTAGATGTCGAATTGATCCACGTAGTCGCCCATCGCCGCACGGACGCTATTGCCGGCACAGCTCACCGGGCGGGTCGGATCTTCTTCGTGGCAGAAGGACGCCAGCTCACCGGCGATGCGGGTCCCAACCGTCGAACCCTGATCCGGAATCTCATTGCCGATGCTCCAGATGATGACGGACGGGTGATTGCGGTCGCGGCGGAGCATGGCGCGGGCATCCTGCTCGTGCCAGTCGGGGAAAAGCTTGTTGTAGTCGTTGGGCGTCTTGCCACGACGCCAGCAGTCGAACATCTCGTCCAT
>Ga0307477_10001006_pt1 | contig 25991 bp, 20 predicted proteins | sample atmos_gasesECM2C_FD_203316 | JGI IMG/M metagenome (GOLD analysis project Ga0307477, IMG submission 203316) | Hardwood forest soil microbial communities from Morgan-Monroe State Forest, Indiana, United States - atmos_gasesECM2C_515 | ecosystem: Environmental > Terrestrial > Soil > Temperate...
GCGATAATAGGGGACACCCCGCCGTTGGTTCGCAAAGTGCCGGAAGAGAGCAAGCGTGAGTTGCGGCGGGCATACCGCTTCGCCTCGGGCCACAGCACGAACCGCCGCAAGAACATCCAGGGCAGAGGCCTCTCTTACGAGGTAGCCGACGGCACCACTCCGCACTGCGTGCAAAAAGCTCTCTTCGTTATCATCGACACCAATCAGAATGATTTTTAGCTCCGGAACTGCTTCCAGTATCTGCATAACCAGATTTGGATTTGTCCTTGATAATGTGGCATTGTCCAGGAGCAAGATTTCACAGCCAGAATCCGCGACCTGCTGGATGGCGCCTGCCGTGCTCCCACATTCTCCAACGACAGAGATATCCGACTTTCTGCGCAGCAAATGAGACAGCGACTCCCGAAGCAACCGGTTTTCCGCCAGGAGGAAGATGGTGCTTGCTACTTTCATAGTTGGCCTTCGTGCTGAATCCTCAAGCTGTTCGAGGTCGCTCCCGCGTATATCTCAAGTTCACAGTCCTAAGTAGAGAGTCTCGGTCCAGCGGGGGGGACCCTGGCACCGAGTTTCAACGTGGCACGGCTCAGATTGATGCCTTTTATCTTCTTTATTTGGCGCTGTCAATCCGAAACTTAACTCAGCTGTTGCAGTGCCCTTTATTCGGTACCAAGGAAGTACCATCATCGGTCTACCTGCGTAAGTACCCGTCTCGGTACCAAGGTGGGTACCCATCTGAGAACCGATTGGGGCCTTACCTTTACTCCTTCCTTCACAAATACTTGCACCTCGCGGGAGCGTGACCATGGAAAAGAGGATCCGGGTCCTGGTGGCGAATCGCCCGCGCCTGATGCGCGAACTTATTCTGGAGACTTTCGCGGACCACCCCGACATCCAAGTTGTCGGGGAAGTCTCAAATGACGTCGAGATTCCGGAGCAGATTGAGAAAACTCTGCCGGATTTTGTGGTGATTGCGCTCGACGAGCCAGGAAAGCGACCCGCGATTTGCGACATCGTGCTGCGCCAGCACCCTGAGGTGCGCATCATTGCTGTGGCGCCGAATCAAAACTATTCCGCTTATTACTGGGCGTCGCTCGCTATTCATTCCAGCAAGGTCGAAGCGTCCGAAGAAGGCCTCCTGAGCGCTCTTCGCGGCAAACGGGATTACGCCGGAGATCGTTCATGACTCGGGCGACTCAGCAAGGAGTGGGACTATGTTTCTGAAGTTACACTTTCGTCGAGGAGTTCTCGCGGGTGTTTTCATTTGTCTCGTTGGTGTGCCTGCTTTTGCCCAGCAAGGTGAGAAGCGCGCAATCTCTCAGGATCAACCGCCGTACCGTCCAGCGGGTCCCTCCGGGCTTGAGAAAGAAAACTTGATGCACGTCTCCGCATCGGCGGCACAGATCGAGGATATCCTGCGCAAAGATCCCGGTTTGCTGGTGGAACTCAAACGCTGGGTTGCCAAGGAGGCCACCGAGTATGGCCAAGTCGTCGAAGATTCGGACCTGACGGAAAAGGCAGTTTTCGATCGCCTGGAGCAGGATGTTCAGCTCCGCTCCGTCGCCACGAGACTTCTGCAGCGCTACGGTTACTTGATGCCGAGTCCGAATCCGAATTCCGAACTGGGCAAAGAGCAAGACCTAATATTGAAGGAACGGGTCCGGCGGCTTGTGCAAATCGAAGGTCAAGAAGATGCGGCCTTTTCTGAAAAGAGAAGGGAAGATGGAGATCTAGAACGCACGGCTTCGTGTGATCCACGAAGAGACCAAGACTGCGCTTTGAAGCTGACCCAAAGGCCGCACCAAAGAACTCTAACGCCGAGCGAAATAACAGAACCCCCTGCAAATTCCCCAGCGCAGCCCGATCAATTGCGACATCCTCGCATCAGACAAACGATTCAGACAGCGGGCAATTCGCAAGAAATGGGGGTTGCCGACGGTCTAACAACCCAGCAGACAAGCTTCGATATAGCTTCGGATGCGCTGAAGCGCACGCCGGAAGACTCATTCGATGGGCTCTCGCCGAGTATTGTCCAATCTGTGCAGCCAAACGGCACTCTTCCGATTCCTTCAAGCATGTCAGAGGGCGCAACTGGACCAGCATACCTTGCGCCTAGATCGGAGCCGGTGAGCAGACCTCGACCACGCAAGGAAAGCAACCCGCTGAATGAGGAGAGATTTGCGCCGGTCGCCATGGTTCATAGGGCCAATCCTTACGCCGACATTCCCTCTCTCTACGACATGTACGTGCAGGCAGCTGCGTGGCAGCGGCCGGCGCAGCGCTTCGGTTTGGAGGTATTTCAGAACGGGACACGTGAGCAGGATGCGATTCCGATGGACTTGCCCGTCGGTCCCGATTATGTGGTCGGTCCTGGCGACGGCTTGGCCATCGATCTCTGGGGCGGCGTTTCGCAACGGCTTCTGCGAATCGTCGACCGGGAAGGACGTGTTTCACTTCCCGAAGCGGGGCCAATCCTCGTGAATGGGCACACACTCGGGCAGGTGCAGCAAGCCGTCCAACTGGCGCTACGCACACAATTCCGTGATGTCTCGGTGGATGTTTCGCTATCGCGATTACGAACCGTTCGAGTCTACGTGGTAGGGGATGTAGCTGAACCCGGCGCGTACGACATTAGCTCGCTTTCGACCCCGCTGAATGCTTTGTTCGCAGCCGGAGGTGTCACTCCCCGGGGTTCTCTGCGCGCGCTGAAGCACTATCGTGGCAAAGAGCTTGTCGAGGAAGTGGACGCCTACGACTTGCTTCTGCACGGCGTGCAATCGGATCCGAAGCGTCTGGAAAACGGAGACACGCTGATGGTGTCCCCCATCGGGTCTCAGATAACCGTGGACGGAATGGTGAGACGCCCGGCAATTTATGAATTGCGCGGCGAACGGACTGTCGCCGACGTGCTCGATTTGGCCGGCGGGATTCTTCCAACCGCAGCGCTGAGCCACATCGAAGTACAACGTGTCGAAGCGCACCAGAAGCGCACGATGTTCTCCCTCAACGTGTCGCCCACCGAGGGCGCGGAGTCCATCACCAAGCAGCTCGCTGCCGATGAAATCCGGGACGGGGATCAAGTGCACATCTTTCCGATCGCACCCTATAACGAAGGCGCCATCTATCTGCAGGGGCATGTGCTTCGTCCGGGCCGTTATTCCTACCGCAAAGACATGAAGTTGACCGACCTGATCGCTTCTTACAGTGATCTTCTCCCGGAGCCGGCGCCGCATTATGCCGAGATCGTGCGACTGAACGCGCCGGATAACCACCCGAGCGTGGAAAGTTTCGATCTCTCGAATGCGCTCGCAAATCCCGCATCGGCTCCTAAGCTTCAGCCACTTGACACGGTGCGCATTTTTAGCCGCTTTGACTTCGAACCTGCGCCGACCATTTGGGTGGGAGGCGAAGTGAGGTCGCCCGGCAGATATAGCACCTCCGGTCAGGCGCATGTACGCGATGCGGTGTATCTTGCCGGCGGCCTTACTCCCGATGCCTCGATGGATTCGGCTCAACTTTTCCGGACCCAGCCTGACGGCACATTGAAGATTCTAAGTGTAACTCTCCGGGATGCGCTCGGCGGAAATCCAGCGGACAACCTCTTGCTTCAACCGCGCGACCGGATTCTTATCCAACGGAGTCCGGCGACGGTGGACCCCCCTACCGTGTATATCCGGGGAGAGGTCGCCAGGCCCGGACGCTACCCGCTTACCGCAGACATGCACGCCTCGGACCTTGTCCGCTCGGCAAACGGTTTTCTGAGGGGCGCGGACCCGGAATCTGGGGACTTGGTTCAGTACGTGACGTCTGATACGAACCCTACGGACAAGATCCCCGCTAGACACCTGAGCGTAAACCTCGCCGCCGGGCTGGCTGGCGCTGCGGACGATCCACTGCTCCGCGATGGGGATGTTCTCACCGTGCCGCAGCTCGGTGGTTGGAAGGACAGAGGAGCTGCGGTGACGATTCACGGCGAGGTGCGTAAGCCGGGTGAATACGGGATTCAACCAGGAGAACGATTGAGCTCCTTGCTGAAACGCAGTGGTGGGTTCCTTCCCACGGCATACCCTCGGGCGGCTCTGTTCGAACGCATCGAAGTGCGCGAACTGCAGCTGAAGAGCCGTCAAGAATTGATTCAGCGACTCCAACAGGAGAGCGTGGCCGTGAAGACCGCACTAAACAGTAGCGGCACGGATGAACTCGCGACGCAGCAGGCTGCTCTGCAGCAACGGGATCGCGTGATCGATGCGTTAAACAAGGCACCGATTTCAGGGCGCCTCGTGATTCATCTGCGGCCGAATCTCAAAGGTTTTGCAGGCTCGCCAGACGACATCGAGCTGCGAGCGGGTGACACGCTGACAATTCCCAAGCAGCCCGGGGCTGTAGTGATCGTCGGACAGGTCTATAACTCCAACGCGATTACTTATGCTCCTGGAAAGAATGCTGGCTGGTACCTATCACATGCAGGAGGTGCGACGCAGCTCGCGAACAAGAAGGCAATCTTTATTATTCGCGCGGATGGCTCTGTCACGAGCGGCAACCAGGGTGGTGCCTGGTCGGGAGGTACGCTCTCTTCGGCAATTGGTCCCGGGGACATGATCGTAGTTCCGGAGAAAGCGGTCATCGGAAACAATACGTGGAAAAACGTAGTGGCGATTGCACAAATTGCGCAGGCGGGAGCACTGGCGGCAGCAGTTGCAATTCCATGAGTGCACGACCATGAGGCATGTGGTGAAGATTCTTGAAGCTGTGATACTTCTGACCATTTATTCGGATCCCGCGTGGGCCGGGCAGGAGCCGGAAGCGGCGGGCCAGACCAAGTACACGCCTGCGGAGAAGGGGAAGTCCGTTGCCACGGATGCTCCAATTGACGGTGACGCTGTGAAGAAGACCTACGACGGAACCGTCATGTCGTTGTTCGGCCGATTTGTGAACGACCAGCAACGGATCTGGACAAGTCCGGCGCACATTCGCTACTCCGATATGACATGGTTAGTTCCAGCTGGAGCTTTCACCGCGGGACTCCTGGCGACCGATCGCGATTACAGCAAACACTTAACAGAAACTCCAGCGACGATCAGCCACTATAAGACACTCTCGAACGCCGGTGTGGCAGCTCTCATCGGTGGTGCAGGAGGAATGTGGCTGTTGGGCAAAGCCAAACACAACGAGCACTGGCGCGAGACGGGCTTCCTTGCAGGCGAAGCGGCGTTGAATAGTCTGGTGGCGGTTGAGGCAATGAAATATTCGTTACGCCGGGAGCGCCCGTACCAGGGCAACGGGAGCGGCGGGTTTTTTCAGAGCGGGGGCACGTCGTTTCCCTCGGAACACTCCGCAGTGGCGTGGTCCATCGCAAGTGTAATCGCTCACGAGTATCCGGGCCGCCTTACCAAGATCACGGCGTATGGCTTGGCATCTTTAGTCAGCATCTCCAGCGTGAAAGGTCATCAGCATTTTCCGTCAGATGTGTTCATTGGGACCACGATTGGAAACCTGATCGCGCGAAAAATCTACACCCATCATCACACTCCTGATCTCGGCGGCGGTGAATGGAAGACCTATGCCGAGTCTTACGATGAAAACCCAGAAGGGAAATCGCACAGTGTTGGGTCGCCGTATGTTGAACTCGATAGCTGGATCTATCCGGCACTCGAGCGACTTGCCGCGATGGGTTACATAAACAGCCACTTTCTCGGCGTGCGCCCATGGACTCGACTCGAGTGTGCCCAGCTCGCGGAAGAAGCCGGTGAAAGAATTTACGTGCAGCAGGTTGCGTCTTCGGAAGCGACTGGCTTGTACAATGCTCTTTCTGCGGAGTTTCAATCAGATCTGCGTGAATGGGCCGCTGGGAACGAGGGCTCCGTCCATCTTGAATCGCTGTATACGAACGTCACGGAAATCACGGGCGAGCCTCTGAATGACAGCTATCATTTTGGCCAAACCATCATCAACAACTACGGTCGACCATACCAACGTGGATTCAATGCTTATGATGGCTTCTCAGGGTGGGCAACAAAAGGACGGTTCGTCATTTACGCCCGAGGAGAATATCAGCACGCTCCTTCAGCTCCAGGATTTTCACAACCGATTCAAAACTTGATTGGCTCTCTGGATACTAATCCTGCGCAGCCCGCATCTCCCATCGCATCGACAAATCAGTTTCGCCTCCTTGACACCTACGTCGCGGCCGATGTCGCTAACTGGAACCTGGCGTTTGGAAAGCAAAGCCTTTGGTGGGGACCGGGAGATGGCGGAGCGTTGCTCTTCAGCAACAACGCTGAGCCAATTTACATGTTCCGGGCAAGTCGAATCGCTCCAATTGTATTGCCATGGATTTTTCGTTACTTGGGACCGCTGAAGGTGGACTCGTACGTTGGAAAACTTTCCGGCCATGATTTTCCCCCACGGCCGGTTATCCATGGAGAAAAAATTAGTGTCAAGCCAACCCCAAATTTGGAGATCAGTTTCACGCGCATGGCGGAAATGGGAGGATTGGGTCGCGCGCTCACGCCAGCCGCTTTTTGGCACAGCTACACGAGCCCGCGGGAGTCAAGTTTTTATGCGTCCAACAATAATCCAGGGAAACGCACCGCCGGTTTCGACTTCTCCTATCGCGTCCCATTCCTTCGCAACTGGCTGACGGTATACACCGACTCACTTGCATCCGACGATGTGACACCAATTAGTGCACCGCGGCGAGCGGCCATGAATCCGGGCGTTTATTTGAGCCATTTGCCCAAGCTGCCCAAGCTCGACCTTCGCATCGAAGGTGTGTACACCAATACCCCCTCGTCAAGCTATGGCGGTAAGTTTATTTACATCGACAACTTCTATCACGATTTAAGTACCAACAAGCGGAACATTATTGGAAGTTGGATTGGAAGAGAAGGTCAAGGGATCCAGGCTTGGAGCACCTGCTGGTTTAGCTCCCACAAGACCCTGCAATTCGGGTATCGGCAGGCAAAGGTTTCTTCGGGTTTCATTCCACACGGAGAAACCCTCAACGATGAATGGGTGAAGGCAAATTGGTGGTTCCGTGAGAGCCTCAGCGTTTCAGCGCTTGTCCAGCACGAGCAATGGGTGGCGCCAGTATTGGCGTCGACCCCGCAAACAAACTGGACATCGTCGATAGAAATTAGCTTTCAGCCGCACGGATTTACGTTAGCGAAGCGTTCCGGTCGGCAAGAATTTCGGTCGGGAGGGGCGAATTAGGACGACAGGCAACGAGCGATCAGGTGGTCAAACCGAGTCCGGAAAAAGTGGATCCCGAGATCCTCGTGCCCGTGATTGAAGAAGACCTGCAGGATCTTGGCGAAGTGGGATCTCTGATTATCGAGTTCGGTGGGTTCGCCTGAAGTTCGGTCTTAAATTTGTTAATAAATTCCGAAGCGCATAAGCAAAGAGGCAAAGAGGAACGTGGCACAGTCTGGAACAAGACAGCAGCCAGAAGTAGCTCTAAAGGCAGATTTCGGTTATCTGGCTACTCCCGAAGTATCGCTTCGAGGCACGCGAGAAAGAGCATTGCTGAGGCTGCGTCTTCTGTGGCGTACACGAGGGTTTTTAAGCCGGGCTGCGTTTGTTGGCTTGCTCTTGGGCACGCTGCTGGCTTTCTTGCTCCCCAAGAGGTTCGAGTCGACGGTGCAGCTGATGCCCCCGGATAGTCAATCGAATTCCGGGATGGCACTTCTCGCGGGACTTGCATCGCGAACTGGGAATGGTTTGGGCGCGGTTGCGGGCGACTTGCTTGGAATGAAAAGCTCCGGCGCGCTCTTCATTGGAGTACTGCGCAGCCGCTCCGTCGAGGACCGATTGGTCGACCGGTTCGAATTAAGGCGAGTGTACGGAGCGCGTTTGGAAGAGGGCGCTCGCATCACTCTCTCGGAGAACACTTCGATTTCTGAGGACCGCAAGAGCGGAATTATTATGATCGCGGTCACGGATCATGTTCCCGCACGCGCCGCTGCTCTCGCACAGGCTTATGTGGAAGAGCTCGACCGGCTGGTGGCGCAGCTTTCCACATCTTCAGCGCGGAGGGAGAGGGAATTTCTCGAGGATCGCCTCAAAACCGTGCAGGCGGATTTGGAGACCGCCGAGAAAGAGTTCGGCCAGTTTGCCAGCAATAACACGGCGATTGACATCAAGGAGCAAGGCAAAGCCATGGTCGACGCGGCGGCGACACTCGAGGGGCAACTCATTGCCGCGAAATCGGAGCTTGAGGGATTGAAGCAGATCTACACGGATAACAACGTACGCGTCCGCGCCACAAGGGCGCGAGTCACGGAACTGCAGAACCAGCTCGAGAAAATCGGCGGCAAAGGGGAAAGAACTTCATCGTCGGGCAACGGAGAATCGGGCAGCTCTTTTTATCCTTCGATCCGCAAATTGCCTCTGCTCGGCGTCGCTTATGCCGATCTGTATCGCCGCACGAAGGTGGAAGAAGCAGTGTATGAGGCGCTCACGCAGCAGTACGAATTAGCCAAAGTCCAGGAAGTTCGAGAAACGCCTAGCGTGAAGGTTCTCGACCCTCCGACTGTTCCGGAGAAAAAATCGTTTCCCCCGCGCCTCGAGATTATGTTTCTTTGTACGTTTTTGGCTTTCGCAGGAGCGGTCGCGCTGACCCTTGGCAAAGCCCACTGGGAGGAAATCGACGCGCAGGACCCGCGCAAAGTCCTTGCGAACGAAGTTTTGCAGACTGCAAGTGCGCACATGCCGTGGGCGCCACCCAACGGCTCGCGCTTGCAAGCAATGACACACCGGATTTGGGTACGGCGGGTTCGGCGAAATGATTCTGCTAATGGGGCAGAAGACTCGCAGAATCAGCTGTAAGTTGTTGAAGTAGAGACAGTTAAATAAGAAATCGCCCTGTGGGTGACGGGGCGAAGCTGTATCTGGACTCTGAGAAAGGACACCTTAACCTTTATATGGTAGCGGCTGTCAGCTTACCCTGGATGAATCCTGAAGGACTTAACCTGCCGCCGGCTTACTCGGAGGAGCGTTGGTATGCTGCGTACACCTGTGCGAACCATGAGAAGTGTGTGGCCGCCGAACTGGAAGCGCGTGCCGTGGAGCACTTTCTCCCCCTGTACAGTTCAGTTCGTCGCTGGAGAGACCGCCGAGTGCGGCTCGACCTGCCCCTACTTCCAGGTTATGTCTTCTTGCGGCTGGCGCTTCGCGACAAGCTTCGCGTGCTTCAAATTCCCAGCGTCGTTCGACTTGTCGGCTTCAACGGTCAACCTGCGACGCTTTCGGATGACGAGATCGAAGTTCTCCGAAGAGGATTGACAGCACGATTGCAAGCTGAGCCGCATCCTTACTTGAGCGCGGGGCGCCGGGCGCGCGTCATCAGCGGCCCTTTTCAGGGTCTTGAAGGCATCATTGTGCACAGGAAGAATCGCTCGCGCCTGGTAATATCTCTCCACCTGATTATGCGCTCGGTTTCCGTGGAGATGGACGACGCGGACCTCATGCCCGTCAACTAGGAATTTGTGGCTATTCCAAGTTTCTTGAAATGACTGAACAACCAGCAAATAACGCGGCGCACCTGACGAAGGGTCATTTGCTGGCGCGCAATGTAATTTGGAACCTGATCGGCAACGGTGCGCCGATGATCGTTGCGGTTTTTTCCATTCCAATTCTGATTCGAGAGTTGGGGAAGGACCGTTTCGGGGTGCTGGCATTGGCTTGGGCGCTGATTGGGTATGCCAGCCTATTCGACCTGGGACTGGGCCGGGCGCTGACGCAGCTCGTAGCAAAAAAATTGGGGGGGGGGGAGGGTCGCGAGGTCCCCACGCTGGTGTGGACTTCACTGGTGCTTATGCTGCTCTTGGGGCTGGTAGGAGCTTCAGCGGCGGCGTTGCTCTCGCCGTGGCTGGTGCATCGCGGGCTCAATGTGCCGGTGGCGCTCCAGCCCGAGACGCTGCGTGCTTTCTACCTGCTTGAACTTTCCATTCCCGCGGTCATCAGCACGGCTGGCCTACGTGGATTGCTGGAGGCGCACCAGCGATTCTGGACAATCAATACATTACGAATACCTATGGGTATTTATTCGTTTGCGAGCCCGCTGCTGGTGCTGCCTTTCTCCAAAAGTTTGTTCCCCGTGGTGGCCGTGCTTGTTGTTGGCCGGCTGATCGCCTGCGCGGCTCATCTGTTGCTCTGCCTGCGGATAGTTCCGGAGTTGCGCGGCCGCATTGCTTGGCACAGCGCCGCCGCGGGCCCATTACTGCGGTTCGGCGGCTGGATGACGGTCAGCAACATCATCAGTCCGCTCATGGTTACGCTCGACCGTTTTCTGATCGGCGCGCTGGTATCCATGACTGCCGTCGCTTATTACGCCACGCCGTACGAAGTCGTTACCAAGTTCATACTCATCCCCGGCGCTTTGGTAAGCGTGATGTTTCCGGCCTTCTCCGCAAGTTTTGTCCACGACCGTAGCAGGACGGCGCTCCTGTACGGCCGATGCATTAAATACCTCTTTTTGATACTGTTCCCGGCTGTTCTCTTGACCGCGGCCCTCGCGCAGAATGGTCTCACACTTTGGCTGGGGGCCAATTTCGCGCAGCACAGTTTCCGCGTGCTCCAATGGTTGGCGGGGGGCGTGTTTCTGAACTGTATGGCCCAAATTCCTCTTGTCCTCGTGCAGGGTGTCGGCAGGCCAGACCTCACTGCAAAGCTGCACCTGATCGAGGTGCCCTTCTATCTGCTGGGGTTGTGGTGGCTGATCTCCGTCTATGGCATCGAAGGCGCGGCCATCGCCTGGACGGCACGCGCGGGGTTAGATGCCGTGGCACTTCTTTGCATCTCTCGATGGCTGCTCACCGAATGTGTTCCGGTTCGGTCCCTGCCAAGCGTGGGGCAGGAGGGATAACAGTTAGATATTCGGATGATCTATAGAAAAGTAGTTGGGCGCACTACGCCGGCCCGCTGGTGCTAAAAAGGTCAGAGGATGATGTGGTGAATGAATAAGCTGCGTTTATCGGTTGCGATGTGCACGTACAATGGCGCCCGCTTTCTGGCGCAACAACTGGAAAGCATTGCCGCTCAGACGAGGCTTCCGGACGAGTTGGTAGTTTGCGATGACGGGTCCGCGGACGAAAGCACAGAAATCATACGAAAGTTCGCAAAGAATGCGCCGTTTCCAGTCCGGCTGGAACTCAACGAAAAAAACCTGGGCCCAACAAAGAATTTTGAAAAGGCTATTGGTCTATGCAGGGACGAGTTCATCTCTCTGGCAGACCAGGATGATGTGTGGAAACCGCAGAAACTTTCGAAGCTGTGGCAGGTCTTACAGGAAAATCCCCGGGCGGGTTACGCTTTCTCTAATGCGGACTTGATTGACGAGCGAGGTTCGCGGCTCGGAAGGGAGTTGTGGGATTCTGTGAAGTTTCACGGCTCACTTTATAATGGGTTTTTCGCGGCGGGACAAGTGGCCTCACTGCTCAAGCGCTCCGCGGCAACCGGCGCGACGATGGCATTCCGTGCGGGTCTTAAGAATATCCTCCTCCCCATCTCTCCCTACTTCGTGCATGACTACTGGGTGTCGTTACTTGGTTCCTGCATGGGGTGGTATGGCGTACCCATACCAGACTCACTGATTGAATACCGGCAGCACGAGGGCCAGCAAATAGGGGCGCTCCGGAGCTCGGTTCTTGAGAAAATCCGATGGGCTCGCCAGGTAGGTCCGGCCGAGTACAGTAACAGAACACAGGGGTACCTGGATCTGAGAGAACGCCTACTGTTCGCGGCGGCGAATGGATGGACTTGCCCGCCCAATCACATGGACCTAGTACAGGAAAAAATAGAGCACCTTTCCCATCGAGCCGTGGCCCATTCGAAGCGTGGAACGGCAAAACTAGGGAGCGTGTTCTCTGAAGTGGTCAGCGGCAGATATGCACGTTTCTCAAATTCATGGGTAAGCGTTGTCGAGGACCTATGTTTTTGAGCAGATCGGACCAGGAGCCGCGGATTTCGACTTGTGTTCCTGCTCGTCCTGTGGGGAAAGAGCCGTAAATGTCGGTTGTGATTCTTCTGGCCCTTGGCGGGCTGACTGTGGCTAACTACCGGACCTGCCCGGATGTGCGTTATCCCCCCTTTATCATGAGCACTCTCTGGCTGCTTGCGATGACCATCTATTACGTCGCACCGATGGAAATCAATGGGATCGGTATTCTTACCGCTCTCATTTTTATAGCAACAATCCTAGCTTTCAGCGGAGGGGGTCAACTTGCACTTGCCTTCCACAATAGCAATTCGGACATCCAAGCAACCGGCTCGACACCAGTCGCCTGGGCTGCAGCTCATTCTCGTCTTAAGAAAATCTTTCTGACCCTGTCCGCAGCAACGCTTCCTTTGGTTATTGAGAAGGCGTTTCAAATGGTGTCCCAGTCTGGGTCCGAGATCTTTTTTATTGGCCTCCGAACGGAATTATTGGCGGCAGACTCGGGCGGCTACGGATTGCTGGGTTACATAGCAGTTTTGAGTTTCTTCACAACGTTTCTTTATGCCATCGAGCCCCGCAGTGGCATCGGGGAAAAACTGCAGTCTTACTTATCGCTCGCCATTTCTCTGGTGTACGCTGTTCTGAGCACCGGAAGGTCGACTATAGTTTTCATTCTAGTCGTCTTGATGGGCATCGCTTTCATGCGAAGGAAATCCAATTTCACACGGGTCGTGCTGACTGCATTCGTGTTCTTTCTCTTTTTCGGATTCTTCGCCATTGCCACGCTGAAAGGAGGAGATCCTGATGCTACGTGGGCTGAGAATATCTCATCCATCGGCGAATCATTGCTGGTCTACGAGATCGGACCGCTTCCCGCCTTCGACCAAGTCGCTCGGGCTGACTTGCCGCTCGAGTACGGCAAGAATACATTGATCGGGCCGTTAAATTTGCTCCGAGGGTTAGCTGGGATGACTCGCGTTTCTCGGCTTCGGGAAGAAGTGCATGTGCCATTCCCCACCAATGTGTACACAGGGATTAATGCGGCGTATCGAGATTTCGGTGTGCCCGGGGTCGTGCTCGTGTTTTTTCTGGTTGGGGGAGCTTCCACTTACTTCTATTTGAGAGGACTAGCGGGCGACCCGCTGTACATCTTCTGCTACGCAGTGTCGCTATATCCACTTCTCCTTGTGACATTTTCGGATGAATATTTTGACCCTATGAATGCCTGGATCATGTATGGCGTTGCCGCTTATTTGTATTTCCGGAGGGTGCGGGCGGTCAATACGACTGAGTGGAGCGGGATCAGTCCATTTGCGCGCTCGCTTGCAAACCGTTAGAAGGATAACCGTTCCACTGCATCTCCAGTTTCAGACTGATACGACAAACGCGATTCCGAAGTCTGAACCTAGTTTGGCTTCGCCGTGCCTGCCGGGTTGTCGATAACTACAAGAGTTTTCGACAAGACGACAACATGGCCGGCAGTATCTTTGACGCTGATCCCAAGGACATGCTGGCCATTGGAGTATCGGGTGGTGTCGAGGGTGTATCGAAACCCACATGAACTCGGAACATGCGACCAGATATTGGCTACGTCCGGCCTGGGGACACCATAATTGGCGGGGCCAACGAGACGTCCATCCACCGAGATATCGACTCCTGCGACTTGCGAACCTGAAATGGCCCAGCCGCTGACGGTCAAGGGACCAGCGGTCTTCGTATTCCACTTAGGCTCGTCCACATATCCATAAGGCGGGGAGCTTTCATGCGGCGCAAGAGAGTGATGCAAGGAGTATATGGCTTTACGGGCCTGCTCATAGTCCCCTCCAAACACATAAGCGTCGTCCTCCAGGACGCTATTGGGACCGAACGAAAAAGGCATGTGAGGGGCAAAATAATGAGTACCTGAGTTCTTAAGAGCGGTTGGCGGACTACTAAAACCGCCGACATTTGGGAATTGTCCAGGTACAAATACAACCAAGCCGACTTTATCGTCATTCACAAATCCGCCCCAGCCCTCCGGGGCGTACATCTGCGTGCTGGATTTCGGTAAGTTGGGCATTGTTGAGAAGGAGACCGGAGCATTCGTCCACGGAGCTTCACCTCCATAGTAGACGAACCGCCCGAATTCCCAGTTCACATAGACGGCTGGGAATTCCTGGTTAGTGTATGTATGTTGATCCGTCCCGAAATGAGTAACTTTATAGTGTACTTTGATTCCGAATGGAACATCCGGGATGAAAGAAACCCATTGCTCAATAAAGACGTCACCGGGAATAGCCTTTCCAGCTCCTCCACCTTTGTTATCCGGCTGCCACTGGTAGGGTTGCGTCTTGGTGTAAATGGAATCTTTCCCGAGAGTCTGCGCGAGGAGTGGGCTTCCATGTTTGTGCCAGTCGCCTCCCTGTACTGGATCCCAGCCCTGCTCATGCTTGCAGTCGCCACAGGGTGGATAAGGATCACCGTCGTAGACGGCTATCTGTATATCGCGCCCGGTGTCAAAGTTGTTAACGAAATTTGTGCCGTGAGAGATCACTTCGACAATAACGCCGCCCCAATTAGATTCGAGGCCCACTTTGAGGGTGCCGTTGTCAAGATAAAGTCGAGAACCTTCCTGGTAGGTACGAGTCGAAGCGGGGCCAGCGGCAAACACGTCAGATCTCCCTGGGAGGCCCCCAAACAGGCCGTGTGAGCGAAGCAGGAAGGCAAGAGTTCCACAGACGAGACATAGGGCCACAGTTGAAACAACAAGTCGGATCCTGGTTGAGAGCGTTGTCGAGTTCATGGAATCTCCTGATAAATAAAAGACAGGTCAGGATGGAAACTGCCATTACTTGACAGGGAAGTCAAGGTGAGTGATTGGCGCGTTTGGCTGGCCCAGAAATATTTTGCAGAGCAAACTTGGGAGCGACTCAATTGATTAAGGCGAAACTTGGAATCTGTCTATCGATATGCGTTATTGGCGTCCCTTGCAGCGCCCTGGCTCAGGGTCCTGCAGTGCGGCCAACTGCGGCCTCGCAGCCAGTAAACGCGCAGCGCGAAAACTCGACGATGGCCGGGCTGGTTGCGCCGAGTGCAGGTCCGATGGTGCCTCGGCTCATCATGTTCAGCGGGGTGATTATAGACAGCAAAGGCGAGCCGAAAAGCGGGGTTGCGGGGGTGACCTTTGCGATCTACGCGGAGCAGGCGGGCGGTGCAGCGCTGTGGATGGAGACGCAGAATGTACAGTTGGATGAAACAGGCCGTTACACGGCGTTACTTGGCGCGAACAGCAGCGAAGGCGTGCCGCTGGATTTGTTCAGCACGGGCCAGGCGCGCTGGCTGGGGATTGAAGGGGCGGAGATCCAGGAATCTCCGCGAGTGTTGCTGGTGAGCGTGCCGTACGCCTTGAAGGCCGCCGACGCGGAGACGCTTGGAGGGATGCCGGCTTCGGCGTTTGCGTTGGCGAGTCCGCAGACGGCCGGGGTCGCCACGGCGACCGGGCTGGGCTCAAGCCCGGCCACTACAACAACCGCGACAGAGAGAAGCACACAGGCAGGATTGCCTGTGCTACCAAAGCCGAAGGCCGTCACGGCGAAAAACGCGGCAACTACCTTAACCGATGACGACTTTGTGCCCAAGTATGATCCCACAGGCAGCCTGATACCGTCCGCGATTTATGAAGCCAATGGAAACGTGGGCATTGGCACGACCGCGCCGACGGCGGCGCTGCACGTGGTCGGGGACACGATGAAAGTAACCAGTGGAACGACGGCCCAACTGCAAGTCAGCGGAACGGCGACGAGCGGGAGATTCGGGCAGGATTTCAGCGGGACCTTTATGGCGAGCGACACGAGCGGATCGTCGCTGCGATTCCTGACAAACAACGGCAACCTAAATGAGTGGATGCGAATCGGGAGCACGGGCAGTGTGAACATTGGAAGCAGACAGGCGGCGCAGTTTGGAGAGGCCGTGTTCGCGCGGGACAACCTGGATACCGTGCATTCAGTCGTCGGACAGGCTGGGTCCCAGTATCACTTCCGGCTGTCACGGGCAACCCCCGACATACCTGGATTCAAAGACTTTCTCATTGCCCCTTATAACTACGGAATGGCGATCGAGTACCCGGGCACGCTCGAAGTTTATAGCGGAAATTTCTCCGTCCATATGCACCCGAGCTGCGCGCCGGTGGCTTACTGCGGACCCGGTGCAAACCTTTGGGTGGGCGATGAGATTGATTCGGGCGGGCTGTTCGTAACAGCGATGAACAACAGTGGAGGAGCCACTAGCAACGTGACCCTCGCGGCGGATCGCTTTACGCATACGAGCCACGGTTCGTTGAATTTCGTGGTGAGGAACACGACGGACGCGTTCAAGTTTGACGTCGGGCCCTACGGCTCTGAGGTAATGAGCGCCAAGATTTCCGGTACGGCTTCGGGGTCGAGCCTGGATTTGTTCTCGGGAACGGTGCAAGCGACGGTGCGAGCGCAGACCGGGACGAACGCTGGAGTCGAGCTGGGATCGACATCGAATAATGCATTGAGTTTCTTTACGAACAACGGGGCTGCGCGGGCGACCTTGTTCCCGAGCGGGAATTTCTCCATCGGCAATGGCTCGGACACGGCGCCGCTGGCGGTGGGGACAGCGGGGCAGTTCCAGGTTTCCGCGGCAGGCGCCGCGACGATCGGCGGGGGAACGGCCATCACACGGCACATCTCGGTGTCCACCTCGCTGTCATTTCCGCAATTCTCACCGGGCTCGTGCAATACGCTTACTGTTACAGTCGCTGGCACGGCGGACGGAGACTCCGTGGCGCTGGGCATTCCGAACGCGCTCGCGGCGGTCAATGGGCTTGCGTGGTTCGGATGGGTGAGCGCGCCCGGGACAGTGAGCGTTCGCGGTTGCAACGTGACAAGTCAGAGCGTGGCCGCGCCTCCGACGGCTAACGTTCGAGTAGACGTCTGGCAGCACTGAAGAGCAAGTTAGCTTCCGGCAAGCCAAAGTCTTCGAATACAACAAGCCGCAAATTACCTGAACATGCGAATCTTGCTTCTACCGCGCTATGGGCCGCAGGGGGCCAGCAGCCGCTATCGCATTTGGCAGTATGCGCCGCTGTTTGAGCGTGCGGGCCACGAGGTGGAAGTTCAGCCGCTCGTAGACGACGGCTACGTGAAAGAGTTGTACAAGACGGGGCGAGGATTGAAGTGGCTTGCGGCTGGATACGCGCGGAGGTTGCTTGGTCTTTTGCGGGTGCGCCGCTTTGATGTGGTCATTTGCGAACAAGAAGTACTGCCGTTTTTACCGGAGTCTATCGAGCTTTTCTTTCTTTCACGATGCAGGCGATTTTTCGCGGACTACGACGACGCTGCTTACACGAAATATTCCCGCTGGGCCGCGCTGCGGCAGAAGATTCCAAAACTCATCGCGGCGGCGGATACGGTTGTTGTGGGCAACGATCACTTGGCGAGGTATGCGCGGCAATTTACGCGGCGCGTTTGCATAATACCGACCGTCGTTGATCTTGCACGCTATTGGCGCCGATGGGAAAGTGCACCGCGAGACACGGTTCGGGTGGCGTGGATAGGCACGCCACATACAGCGAAGTTTTTGAAGCCGCTGATCCCGGTAATGGAAAGGCTTCAGTACGAACACCCAACCATGAGCTTCCGTTTGATCGGCGCAGGGAATGGTTTCCTGCGCAACGGATTGCGCTTGGAGGTGCTGGCATGGTCGGAGCAAACGGAAATCGACCTGCTATCGGAGTGCGACATCGGAATCATGCCACTACCGGACGGTGAATTCATGCGTGGGAAATGCGGACTGAAATTGGTCCAGTACATGGCGTGTGGCCTGCCCACTGTTGCCTCCCCGGTAGGCGTTAACACAGAAATGGTTGAAGAAGGCAAGAATGGATTTCTTGCTGCGAGCGACGACGAATGGTTAGAGAAGCTCGACAGGCTGGTCCGCCATCCAGAACTTCGGCGGAGTCTAGGCGAAGCGGGCCGGTCGAAGGTCGAGGCAGGCTATACGCTTGAACACGGCTTCGCAAAGTGGCAGGAAATTCTGGAGGGGGCCCAATCTGGAAGAGATTTTGAACAACCGCACGATGGCCAGTGCCTACGCCCAAAGCGCCCACTCCAATCGATTCAGCATCCATCTGTTTGACGTCCTGACACGCGACGAATGATTCGTCATGAAGAACACTCGCGATTTCACTTAAGTAGCTGCCTCTACAGCTACGGGGGCAAACTCTGCGTTCAATGCTTGTTAGCCAACACGGTTAATTCCCGTGATCATCACGTCGAGAACGAAATAGTACGACCTGGCCTACCCGCGGGTATGAGAACCCTCTTTCTTTCCACAGAAGACTATTCGTTTTGGTCTCATCGTTTGGCGCTTGCTCGCGCTGCAAAGAAAGAAGGTGCGGCTGTCCCCATAATGACACCCTCCGGGGGATACCGGGGGCGGGTTGAGAAAGAAGGTTTGGATCGGCTCGTATCTTTCAGTAGAAAAAACCGCAGGACCGCTCTTCGACAATTGCGACTGGCAGTAGTTACGCTAAAGAAGTAGCCATGGCAAGAACAGGATCGCGGTAGAGACTCGATGGTTTCTAGCAGTAGAAGCTCATTCGTGAAGGAGACGAATACGTGACCAACTCAAATGGAAATGGCGCTTCGCTATTTGGCGGTCGGAAGTTCCGGGCTTTGATCACGGGCGGTGCTGGATTTTTGGGCTCGCACCTTGCGGAAACTCTGTTAGAAGGAGGCCACGAGGTCTTGATCCTTGATGACCTTTCTACTGGGAGCGCTGAAAACCTCAGCGAGCTTAAGGGATACGATGGCTTGCAGTACTGGATAGACTCCGTGGGAAACAGGTCTCTGCTGGCCGAACTTGTGGATGAATGTGACGTCGTCTTTCACTTGGCGGCAGCCGTGGGTGTTCGCTTGATTGTCGAGAGTCCAGTCCACACGATTGAAACTAACGTCACCGGGACCGAGTTCGTGCTTAAGGCTGCCAGCAAGAAAAAGAAACTTGTATTCGTCGCTTCCACTTCGGAAGTCTACGGAAAGAGCGCTCAAGTCCCTTTTCGCGAAGACGACGATTTGGTTTTGGGAACGACCATGAAAGGCCGCTGGAGCTATGCAGCTTCCAAACTACTTGATGAGTTCCTAGCACTTGCGTATTGGAAGGAAAAAAAGTTGCCCGTCATCATTGCGCGCTTTTTTAACATCGTAGGCCCCCGGCAATCCGGCCGTTACGGGATGGTACTGCCCAGCTTTGTTTCTCAGGCGATTGCAGGAGGAGACGTGACCGTCTTTGGCACGGGGAAGCAGACACGTTGTTTCTGTTATGTCAAAGATGCCGTTCAGGCGATTTTGGGTCTGATCGGAAGGCCGGAGGCGATCGGTGACATCTTCAATATCGGCACCACCCGTGAGATTTCAATTGAAGATCTGGCACACCAGGTGATCGCGCGCGTGGGCAGCAAATCGAAGGTCCGCCACGTCCCTTACGAGGTGGCCTACGAACAAGGGTTCGAAGATATGCCCCGCCGCGTTCCTGCACTTGCGAAAATAGCTGCGCTAATAGGCTGGCAGCCAGTAACCTCACTCGACACTTGCATTGATTTGGTTGCTGGCCAATTTGAGCGGCGAGCGGGCAGGTCGCAGACGAAGTCGACCGCACTCGAATCGAGGTCTGCCGTAGGTTTGTAAGAAGCCCTCGCTGCCCTGTTTTTCCCGCTAGTGTCCAGTTACCGAGAAAAGTGACACTCGACCACTCCCTGGACGGTTAGAAGAGTTTTGTTAAATCGTATCGCGCGGCAGACCCTTCGCGGAGGGTTAGGCCGGCTTCCATGGGGAACGAAGCCCTGTAAGCGTACAGATTCAGTGCTAGATGTCGGCCTCAGTTCTTGAGCTTCTTAGTTCGCAAGAGCACTGCACATCGTGAAACGGCCAAATCATCTATCGCTTGCATTGCCTTCTTATGGAAGGAGCTAGCCTGCAATCCCACACTTGACTTCTTCTCAACTTCCGATTGGCGGATGAAGTCCTCCAACTTGGATTTTGGGGCGATCAAAAGGAGAAAGCCTTGGCGTCGCGCATCTATCTGGTTCCGCTCCCATTCTGCTTTGGGCTCACTCATTTCACATTGGAAAGGCCTGCAGGTCTGTGAAGCGTCTTGACCAGCAGCCTTGCGTCAGGAGTGCTACAGGCGCTCAGTGCGGCATATCTCGTCCATCCGTGCTGCATATTGTGACACCATCTTGGGCCGTCCCATTCATGCGCGGGCAATTGCGCTATTTGACGCAACAAGGCTTCGACGTGCTTCTCTCGTCTGCGCCCGGCAAGGAACTGCACGTAGCCTCATGTGAGGAAGGTGTCCGTGCGATACCGATCCCGATTGCTCGAAGAATCTCTCTGGGGAAAGACCTCTACGTTCTTGTGCATCTGTTCATGCTGATGCGCCGACTTCGGCCCACTATTACAAATGTAAGCACGCCAAAGGCGGGATTGCTGGGTGGCTTGGCGGCATGGCTGAATGGCGTGCCATGCCGGGTTTACACGCTGCGGGGTCTGCGGTGGGAAAGCGCGTCCGGGATGTCGCGCCTTGCTCTTTTGATTGCGGAACGTATCGCCTGCCAATGCGCGGACGTGGTGATCTGCGTTAGCGAAAGCTTGCGCAACGCAGCCGTAAAAGCAGGTGTTGTTGATCGAGAACGAACCAGGGTGTTCCGCTCCGGGAGCAGCAACGGTGTCGAGGAATTTCGCTTCGTCCCGACGAAAGAGAGGCAGCAAAAGGCTGCGCAAATTCGTAGAGAACTCAATATTCCAACGGATGCTCCGGTCATGGGTTTTGCTGGGCGCCTTACGTGTGACAAAGGGATCCCCGAGCTCTATGAGGCACACCGGATCCTCCGCCAGGAATTCCCGTCACTGAGACTGATGCTCGTTGGGGACTACGAAGAAGGCGATGGATTACCTTTCGCAACTCGCAAGTCGATTGAGCTTGATCCATCAGTCATTCGCACCGGATTTGTCGATGACCCTAGCGACTTTTATCATGTATTCGACGTAGTTGCCTTTCCATCCCGCCGCGAGGGGTTTCCGAACACGATTTTGGAAGCTCATGCTTCGGGAAAACCGGTAGTGGCCGCTCGTGCGACTGGCACAGTCGACGCAATCATTGACGGCGTTTCCGGTTTCCTCGTACCTCTGGGAGACGTAAAGGCTTTGGCGGAAAAAGTAGCCACGCTGCTCGGCAATCCGACCTTGGCTACGGGAATGGGGGCCGCAGGAAGGGCACGTGTCCTCCGCGAATACAAACCCGAGAGTATCTGGAAGGCTCTTGCCGAGGAGTACTTCGAGCTGCTCCAGGCCAGGGACATTCCACTTCCCATACCGGAAATCTCTCCTTGGGACTTGGCATCGTCCGGGGACACCGTATCCAGGTGACGTTAAGCTCACAACCCATTTGGAGTATCTGTATTCATGAGAAAAGGTAACTGGATCTATCGGCGCTGGGGCAAGCGTGCGCTTGATTTAGTCCTTGCGAGCCTAGGTTTGTTGATTCTCAGCCCTTTGTCAGTTCTGTGTGCCATTGCAGTCTGGCTTACCTCTCGAGGACCGATCTTTTTCCGCCAGGTGCGACCGGGGCTCGATGGGCGCCCATTCAAGCTATTCAAGTTTCGCACCATGCGCCAGGGAGCAGAAAAGTCGGGTGCAGCAGTGGTAGTTCCCAAGGATTCCAGGCTTACCCCGATTGGAGCCTTGCTACGTCGAACCAAGCTCGACGAGATTCCGCAACTGATTAACGTCCTGCTTGGCGATATCAGCCTGGTCGGGCCCCGCCCACGTCCGCAAGAGAACATCGATTTTCGCCGGCCCGAGGAGTGCGCACTGCTTAATGTGCGGCCAGGAATTACGTCGTACGCGACGGTCTATCATCATAGCGAGGAAGAGTATTGCAACCACCAGAAGGACCCGCATGCTGCGTACCAGGAAATCCAGACTCATAAATGTCATTTAGATGCAGCCTATCTCGAGGACATTAGTTTCCTAGTTGATATAAAACTTATCTTGTTAACATTGGCATTGGTGATGCCAGGAAAAGGCAAACCTGAAAAAACCAAATTCGGCACATTGAAGGTGGGGCCCTATTCCCGAGCAACGAAGATGCTCTTGGAGGGATCATTCTGCGCGCTTGCTGTGTGGTTGGCATATTGGCTTCGTTTTGACGAGCATATGCCGCAAGCACGTCATGTCCAGAGAGATCTATTCATTGTCCTTCTGCCGCTGACGCGCTTGACTGTAAATAGAATCCTAGGGGCCTATAACATGGTCTGGCGCTATGTGAATCGCGTTGATGCTAGAATTCTAATCATGAACCATGCAGTAATCTCAATTGCTCTTTTATTTCTCCGGTTAATGTTGCCAGAGGCAGCACCCAGACTTAGCTTGCTTTCTGTTCCGGTGGGCGTGATTGTCCCGGAATATCTGTTGGTTGTCTGCGGGACCCTGGGCATACGACTGTTGCGGCGCACTCTCTACGAAGCGAATCACAGATACCAGCCGTCCCCACCGACGGAGCATCGTCGGATATTGATATTGGGGGCTGGACTAACTGGCCTCGAAATCGCTTTGGCTATGGCGCGGCGTCCTCACTTGGAGGTCGTTGGTTTTGTCGACGACGACCCATCAAAGCTGGGCTGTGTCATCGGAGGCTTTCGCGTCCTCGTGGATTCAAGGAGATTGTCAGACACTCTCTCTGTGCATAAAATAACCGACCTGATAATCTGCGCCCAGTCTATCCCTCAACCTCATTTGCGCAGGATCCGTGAAGCCTGCCGGTCCCTGGGAGTCCTCGAACATCTAATTCCCACCTTGGACCAAGTTCTAAGCTTAGGACAGATGCATCAGGAAGCAGTTGTTGCACCTCTTGAACTCATTGGAAAAGCAGCTCGCGCGGCAAAAGGATCTGCTTAAGCCGGCGGCAATCTCCACCTCGCCCCCTCTACCTGGGCGTCGAGCACCGTTCAGCATCCTCGCTGACCAAGGTAACCTGGAAATTTCCTTACACCGATTAAGTTGACCGGCGCCGATCTCGGCGACACAGGCCAATACACCGAGACCCGGTGAGTATGATTGCGAGTTATGGTGTTGCTTGGCAGGTTTCAGTTGCCGAAGCACGTGAAAGTAACTGTCGTTGAGGCTAATGCTGAATTCAAAGTAAAGGAAGTCCCCGATGTCTGCGCAACGCCAACGGTGGCAGTGGCGGCGAGGGTCGCAACACAACCGTAAGATGAGCTCGAGCTAAACGCAGCGGCTCCGCTGAGCTTCATCGTTGCGGTGCCCCAGAAAGGGTTGCGGAGCCAGCTAGGACGTGACCGCTCTGCAGGGTTCCGCTGACGTTGTACACCGGCGGCAAGCCCCTCACCTCGAAGACACCGTACGGATAGACTTTCGTTGGAACCTTGGCGGGGTCGGTCACGCGTCCCAGCACCTGTCCGCTTGTGGGATAGGTCGCGCCCGAGTCGTGGCATTGGCCGGCCGCGGTTGGGCTGATCTGCAAGTAATCCGCATTCACGGCGGTGTTGTCCAACACGCAATTTGCCTCGCCGACGGTTGCCACGATAGCCTGGGGCACCGCTGGGGCGATTCCCGCCCCGGCCATGACAATACCTATAGTGCCTCCCGCGTCTCCGGCGCTGGTAACGGACACGGTATTTGCCGGGTTGTATTTTGCCAGCTCATTCAACACTGTTCCGGTCCTAGTATCGTTGGTAATGCCTGCCACGCCCAGCTTGAATTGCACGCCGACGGGACCCGCCAGCGGGCGGTCCTGTGCGTCCAGCAGCGTGCCGCTGAATTTGATGAGCCGGGGAACTTCTGCCGCTGAAGCAGCGGGCGAGGCTGCGCCCTGATTTGCGGAATCGGGCGACTGTGCCAACAGTGTGGGAACAAGAAACAGAGACACCACAAGCATTGCAGTCGAGATGGGAAACGGTTTCATCTCATTCCTCCATGGCAAACGAAACCGTTCGATGCGCTCGGAAAATCCTAGACGTAAACGAGGCCCAAGCTACCGCGTTGCCGTTCCAAAGAGCACTCGGGCGATGAGAGAAGGGAGGTGCCGCGGATTCTAACACACTGTCGAAAAAAATACGAGGCTGAATAGTGAAAAAGAAAGGATGGCGTACTGAACCTGCTAAAACTACCTGGCACTGTCGGCAATGACCGGTGCTGATTTCATTGAACGCGGATTCCAGAGTTTGAACCTATTGGTCCCTCTTCCCGCAGGTGAACCCGGATTCCATTCAGCGAAATAGCAGGACCCGCTCCTTTAAGTGCGGCCCAATCAATTGAATCTGGCGGAATAGACGGGAACAGATATAAGAACGGGCTTGACGCCGAGGGCAGGCGTGCGATGCGGATTTAAGCACGCAACGCCATCAGGGACCCTCTGAATTGCGGCTTGCGAACCCGGCTTTCCTCAAATCAATGAACCCGCGAGGTAGAGGTCGATTGGGTCAGAGGATTAGCCTAGTGGCAGCAAAGCCGAGGCGTATAAAAGTACTCTTGAGGCGGCCATGATGCGCCCTTCGGTGGCAAATAACGCAGAGCGTAATCAAATTCCCCATCACATCGCCGCCTAGCTGGCTCCTGGGTTTCATATGATGTACCTGTAACTGCCTCATGGAACCGCACTCTTGACAGCGCCAACCATCCCGCTCCAACACTTGCTTTCGGAGGCGGGTGTAATCTTCGGGATCCAATCTAAGCCGTGGTCGTTTGCGACGTGTACACATCGGGTTCTCTGAATTCTGCATAATCCATTCTATGACTGCGTATCTCCAAGGTTAGCGCCCGCAAGGAAATCAGCGCAGATCATCTCCAGGCAGTAACCCCTTGACCTGTCCGACCCGAGCATCAAGCCGGCAGTTTCGAGCGCCTGTTCGATCACCGGCAGCTGGCTCTTGTACACCTTGAAGTAAAGGATCTCGTGTGGCTCGGTCTCTTGCCCGGTCAAGTGCCGTTCAACCTCTCGTTGGAATTCTTCCCTGGGCATCGCGCTCGCCTTGTGCACCCAGGGTGCACAATCGAACCCCTCCCCCTCCCTCCGGGCCACCTTCACCAACTCCCTCGCCTTGGTCCACCCCATTAACCTGAGTTCCGGTTTCGAGATTCGCGGCAGGTGCTCGTGAATCGCCATCAGGTAGTAGGCCTTCCGGCGCGAGTCGGGAAAGCGCTTCTCCAGAAATTCATCAAACGACCTCAATTTCTCTAACCTCCAGTACTGCTTCGACCTGACCTCGCACAGATACTCCCCAAGTTCGACAAACCGCGCATCCTTCTCTTGCTCTTTGGTCTTCTCCCAGCTCAAGATCTCATCGATCTTTCCGAGGACGAACACTGCCCGTCGTCGGTTGAGTTCCGGTGCCACCGCAAGCCGACCGTTAATCCACAAGCTCGTCAAGCCAATCAAGATCACTCGCTCCTGCATTACGGATAAGGTTCGCCTCGATTAACGGCTGGTGGTTCAGACAAAGCCCCAGATGTGGGCAGCTCACACAGCCGTTTTGGGGAAAGCGGATACCGCTGTGCGGAACAAACTGAGCCGCTTCGATCTGACTGATCGTTGTCTCCACAAGGCGCCCGAACTCCTGACGCTGCTCTTCCGCGATCGACGCTCTCAAATATTGAATCTCGGGGGCATGCTTCCGGACGAAGACGACCAGTGCGACTTCCGGAATCCCGCTGATCCAGGAATAACAGATGAGTTGCGGGTCAAGCGAAAGCAATCCTTCGGGCTCCACCGAATAGCGGCTCGTTGTTGTCTTCCAGTCGATCAGGCAGTGCTGGCCATCGACCTCCCCGAGGGCATCCAGATAGGCAACGAATTCGCTTCCTCCCGGCAGTGTCCGAAGCATTTTGATTTGTAGATTCTGTTTCGGACTGAGAATCTGAACGCGATTATCGCGCGCAAAGGTTTCGAGCAAATGGACTCCCTGGTGGAAGAGGTGGTCCCAGGACTCTCCTTTGCGGTATTCAAAGGGGGCATCGCGGTAGACTTCCCATTCCTT
>Ga0307477_10001007_pt1 | contig 25933 bp, 26 predicted proteins | sample atmos_gasesECM2C_FD_203316 | JGI IMG/M metagenome (GOLD analysis project Ga0307477, IMG submission 203316) | Hardwood forest soil microbial communities from Morgan-Monroe State Forest, Indiana, United States - atmos_gasesECM2C_515 | ecosystem: Environmental > Terrestrial > Soil > Temperate...
CGCGCGATAGTGGTGGTTGAGCCACGCTGTGGACGGAATGCCGCGCTGGAGCGGCTACAAGTCGTCCGGTGCAAACTGCGAAAAGGCGTCAGGAGCAGCCTCTTCAAAACGCGTCATGCGGCTGCGGAAGACGAACTTGACCTTGTCCGTTGGACCGTTGCGCTGTTTGGCGATCAGGATGTCGGCCTGGTCGCGCTCCTCCGGCGCGGCATCCAGCTTAAAAAAGTTTGGACGGTAGATGAACATCACGACGTCCGCGTCCTGCTCGATCGCGCCGGATTCGCGTAAGTCGGAGAGCTGCGGCCCGCGCTCTTCGCGCTCGGGGGCGCGCGTGAGCTGACTGAGAACCATCACGGGTATGCCCAGCTCCTTGGCTAGGCCCTTCAAGCTTCGCGAGATGCTCGATACTTCTTCGTTGCGGTTGTTGAACCGGCCGCGCGCGGTGATGAGCTGGAGATAGTCCACAATCAAGAATGACAGTCCCTTGTCGCGCTTCAAGCGGCGCGCTTTCGCTCCGATTTCGAGGACGCTGATCGAGCCGGCGTCATCGATCCATATCGGCGCGGACGAGATGGTACCGAGCGCTTCCGTCATGCGGCGCCAGTCTTCGCGGCTGAGGTGGCCGGTGCGGAACTTGTGCGCGTCGATTTGCGCTACCGAAGCGACCAGCCGCTGGAGGAGGGATTCTTTCGACATTTCGAGGCTGAAAATCGCCACCGGCGAACCGGCGCGAATAGCGATGTTTTCCGCCAGATTCAACGCCAGCGCCGTTTTTCCCTGTGAAGGCCGCGAGGCAAGGATGATGAGCTCCGAAGATTGCAAACCCGAGGTGAGTTTGTCGAGCTCCGTGTAGCCCGTCGGGATTCCAGTGACGCTCTTGCCCTCGCGAAAGATTTTCTCTAGACGCTCGAAATTGTCTCGGACGATGTCCTTCACGGAAATCAATCCGGCTCGGATGCGGTCCTCGGCCAACGCAAAGATCGAGGATTCCGCGCCGTCGAGGATCGCGTCTGCTCCGTCATCACCTTCAAAAGCTCGCTGCTGAATATTGTGCGTGGCGTGAATCAGGTTCCGCAGCATCGCCTTTTCCTTGACGATCCGCGCATAGTGCTCGACGTTCGAAACCTTGGGCATGCCGTCGGCCAGCGCAGCCAAATACGGAGCGCCGCCTGCCGCCTCGAGCTCGCCGTGGCGGTGCAGCTCCTCGGTCAGCGTGACCAGGTCAATGGCATGCTGGCTCTCTCCCAGCGCGATCATCTGCGTGAAAACATGACGGTGCTGGGGCAGGAAGAAGTCCTCAGCGCGCAAATTCTCGATCGCCGTGTTCAGCGCGTTGTTATCGAGCAAGATCGCGCCTAGGACGGAACGTTCCGCATCCAGGTTATTTGGAAGGGGCTTCTCAAGAGCGGTGTCAGTAGGCATCGACGGTAGACTTGGTGTTCGCCTTTTATTCGCTTTGTACCACAGTGTCCGTGCCTTGGCAAGCGCGAAGTTGTTTCTCTGAATTTTGTCGCTGCCTCGGCCCGGCTGGTGCGCGCATTGTGCGTTGATGCTTCGTCACCGTCAATCGGTGTGCCTGTGCATCGCCTCGGAAATCTCTGCAAAACTCTCCGCCGTCAAAAAAGCAGGGGCACACGCCGCGGTGTGTGCCCCTGTGGTTGCCTCAAAACTATTTTTGCAAATCGGTCTACGCTTCCTTGGTGACGTGGGCTTTCACTTCGGCGGTGACGTCGCGAAACACCTTGATCGTCACGCTATATTCGCCGAGGGCTTTCAGCGGATCGGCAAGCTGCACCTGGCGCTTCTCGATCTTGAAGCCTTGCGCGGTGAGCCCATCCGCAATGTCGGCGGAGGTAACCGAGCCAAACATCTGGTCGTTCTCCCCGGTCTTGCGTTTGAACGCCAAAGAGACTCCATTGAGCAGGGCGGCTTGTTTTTGCGCGGCTTCCAGTTCGGTGGCGGTTTTCTTGGCGAGAGCTCCTCGAATGCGCTCGAGCGCCTTCATGTTGCCGGTGGTAGCTTCAATGGCAAGCTTCCTCGGCAATAGGTAATTGCGGGCGTAGCCTGGCTTCACGGTCACGACCTCGCCGCGATGGCCGAGCTTATCGATATCTTCCTGAAGGATGATTTGCATCGGTTCTCTCTTGGCTCCTGATTCTTTGACCTTCGGCCTCAGGCCTTGGGCGCTTCAACGGCGGCGGCCGTCGGAACAACCGCCCGCGGCGCTTGCGTTCCCGCGGCGCTGCCCGCAAACGGCATCAAGGCGATGTTGCGCGCGCGCTTGATTGCAACGCCGAGCCAGCGCTGATGGCGCGAGCAAACGCCGGTCATGCGGCGTGGAAGGATCTTGCCGCGTTCTTGCACGAACTGCGACAGGATGTCCGCGCGCTTGTAGTCGATGAAATCCATTTTCTCGACGCAGAACTTGCAAACTTTCTTCTTGCGAAAATACTGGCGCTTGCCGCGGGGACGCCCACCGGGACCTCCCGGGCCGCCGGGACCTCCGCCGCCCGGTCCGCCTTCGCGGCGCGGGCCGCCGTGACCACCGGACCCGCCTTCACGCCTTGGCGCGCCGCTGGGCGCTTGTGCTTGTTTCGGTTCCTCTGCCATACCTTCCACCCTTTCCCTGCTGAACTAACTGCGGCCCATCCGGGACCGGCCACAAAAATCTGCGTACCGTGCTTCTCAGCTTGCCGCGGCGGTCTGTTCCGGCGCGGCGGGGGGCGCCGGCGGTGTGCGGCGCGGACGCCGCGCGGTGCGCTGTTCGCGCTTCCCCACCAGCTTTTTTTGCCGCTTCAAATCTTCGTCGAGCCGCACCGTCAAATACTTGATGACCACGTCCTGCACGCGCAGTCGGCGTTCCAGCTCAGCGATCAACTCGCCGTGGTTCGTGCGGATCTGCTGGTAAACATAAATTCCTTCGCGGTGCTTGGCCACACGGTATGCCAGCTTGCGCGTGCCCCAGTGCTCGGTCTTCTCGATCTTGCCGCCCTTCTCCGCGCAGGTGTGCTCGATGCCGGAGAGAACTTTATTTATCTCTTCTTCCGGCGTTGCCGGCCGGGCGATGAAAATCAAATCGTACAAACGCTCTTCCATGGTTGCCTCGTTTCTCTTCTTTTCCGGGCGCGCGGCCCGGGCAAATCGTTTATTTCTTTTCTTCTGGCTCGTCCTCGGACGCTTTGCGCCGGTTGTACTTGGTCATCGCCGCCTCGATTCCCTTCTCGAGCATCATTTCCACGGCGTCCCCGGCATCGGCGATCATCTCGGCGGCGACTTTCAGCTCCGCCTTCTTCATCGGCCTCAGCACATGCTCTTTGCGGCTGGTTACCGGATGCTCCGGTCCGCATCCGAGCCGCAGGCGCGCAAATTTCTGAGTGCCCAACGCGCTGATGACCGACTTCGCGCCGTTGTGACTCCCGGCGCTGCCCTCCGGATGAATCCGGAACGTGCCCCAGAGCAATTGCACTTCATCCCATATCACCAGCAGATCGTCCTGCTCCACCTCGTACTTGCTCAGCAGCTCCCGCACCGATATGCCGCTGAGGTTCATGTACGTCTGCGGCTTCGCCAGAACAACTTCTTTTCCGGCGATCTTCCCGCGCCCCACCAGCGCCTTGCCTTCGGGACGCTCCACGCGAATCGCTCCGCGATTAGCTAGTTCATCAACCGCGAGAAAACCCAGGTTATGCGGCGTCCACTGATATTCCGGGTCGGGATTGCCAAGGCCGACAATGAGCCGCATAGATTCTTTTCCGCAGGCCCGCTACGCGCCGTGGGCCTCCTCGCCGCGTTACTTCTTCTTCTCGCCCTTTTCGCCTTTTTCGGCCTTCTCCGGTTTGGCTTCCGCCTCGGCGCCTTCTTCGCCCTCGACTTCCTTCTTGCCCTTCTTGATAACTTCCGGCTCCGCCGGCGCTGCGGCTTCCGCGGCCACCGCTTCCACGGGCTTCTCTTCCTCGACACGCAGAGTCACCACATGCGCGAGTACGCGTTCCGGGTCGGTCAACAGTTTCATCTTCGCGCTGTCCATCACCAGCTCTCCGGCGCGCAGTTGCTTGCCGAGCATCAAGTCGCTGACATCCACCTTGAACTCCGTCGGGATGTCCGCAGGCAAGCACTCAATTTCCACTTCGCGGGTCACGATTTCAAAGATGCCGCCCTGCTGTTTTACGCCGGCGGGCTCGCCGAAGGTATGCACGGGAACCTTGACGCGCATGCGCACATTCATGGCCACGCGCTGCAAATCGACATGCAGCAATTTCCCGCTAAGCGGATCGACCAGCCAATCCTTCAGAATCGCGGGTTCTTGCTTGCCGCCGAGGCTTACTTGAAAAAGCGTGTTGTGGCCGCTTTCGGAACGCAGGATCGCGCCGACCTGCTTGGCGTTGAGGGACAAAGTGATCGCGGTGCCCTTGCCTCCGTATAGAACAGCCGGTACCCGTCCGGTCTGCCGCAGCCGCCGGGCTTCGTTTTTCCCGCGTTCGGCGCGGGGCGCTGCCTCCACGATAATTTGAGTCTGCTGAGCCATACTTTCTTTCCCTTCCTGAAAAATCCTGGCGGGACATCCGTTCGTGCCTGTCCTCTGCCACGAATTCTAAATAAACAATTCGCTGATCGAAGTCTCCTCGTGGATCGAGCGAATCCCGCGCGCCAGCAAATCGGCAACGCTCAAAACCCGGATCTTGCCCATTTTCTTCGCCGCTTCATTCAGCGGCACGGAGTCCGTCGCCACCACTTCCAGGATCGCGGACTTCTCGAGCCGCTCGATCGCCGGCCCGGACAGCACCGCGTGCGTGCAAGCCGCAAAAACCTGTGTTGCGCCCTCTTTGATGAGCGCTTCGGCGGTTTTTACCAGCGTCCCCGCCGTGTCAATGATGTCGTCAACAATCAACGCGCTGCGCCCGCGCACGTCGCCGATCAAGTTCATCACTTCGCTGACATCTACATCTACTCGGCGTTTGTCCACGATGGCCAGCGGTGCATCCAGCTTCTTCGCAAAAAAACGCGCGCGCTCCACGCCGCCCGCATCCGGCGAAACCACCGTCAGATTCGGCAGTTTCAGGTGCCGGAAATGTTCAACCAGCACCGGCGACGCGTACAAGTGGTCTACCGGAACGTCGAAATAGCCCTGAATCTGGGGCGCGTGCAAATCCAGCGTCAGCGCGCGGCTCGCACCCGCGGTTTCCAGCAAGTCAGCGACGAGCTTCGCGGAGATCGGCACTCGCGGCTTGTCTTTGCGGTCCTGCCGCGCGTAGCAGTAATACGGCAGCACCGCGGTGATGCGCCATGCCGACGCGCGCTTGAACGCATCGATCATCAGCAGCAACTCGAGCAGGTGGTTATCCACCGGGTGGCAGCACGGCTGTACCACAAAGACGTCCGCGCCGCGCACATTCTCGAGAATCTGAAAGTAAATCTCGCCGTCGCTGAAGCGGCCCAGCAGCGCCTTGCCCAGGTGTACGTCGAGGTTCCTGCAAATGCTCTCCGCCAGCAGCGGATTCGCAGTGCCTGCAAAAATCTTGAATCGCTCGTCGTTCACGAAGAGCTTTCTCCCCAAGTCCGCTCAACGCGGAAGATTTCTGCAACCTGGAAGTATGCGAAGAGACGCTGCGGCTCAGCCGGCACACGCGCCTATGACAGCGCGCCTTTGATCAGACGTAAGTACCGGTCGCGAGAAAGAGTCTCGCAAACGAAGGTCTGATCGTGCGGAAATCCGACAGCGGCTCGGCGCGCCATCGCTGGGCTCGGGAAAACTCCAAACACCGCCGAACCGCTACCCGCCAGCGAGGCTTCTGAAGCTCCTCTTTGGAGCAAAACCCGCTTGATTCGATCAAGCCGGGGATGGCGCCTGAAAACAGCCCGCTCGAAATCATTCGAAAGGCCGTCCCCCTGCGTGCTCCAGCACAGAGCGCAGAACTTCCAAAGTGTAGAGTCTGCGCCCACTTTTGTCAATGTCGCCCGCACCGCTTTCGCGTTCACCCAGCGGTACGCGTCGGCAGTGGGCACGTGAATCTCCCGCGGCGAGACGATCAAGAGGTATTTCTTCGCTATGTCGGGCAGCGGATAGATCTCATCCCCTCGGCCGATTCCCAGCGCGCGGCCCCCGAGCAGGAAAAACGGCACGTCGGCGCCCAGAGAAGCCGCGATTTCTAACAATCGCGCCGAGGGCAGCTTGCGCCCCGTCAAGCGCAAATATCCGAGCAGCGCCGCAGCCGCATCGCTGGAGCCCCCGCCGAGCCCACGTCCGGCAGGAATTTTCTTGTGCAGCTCGATTTCGACTCCCGTGCGGATCTTCAGTTCTTTACGCAGCGCGTCAACCGCCCGGTAGACTAGATTTTTCTGGAATGGCTCCAGCGACAGCGCTTCGCTTCCCCGGATCGTCAGCGAAATTCCCGGTCGGCCGGAAGCGCGCAGCCGCAGTTCATCGTGCAGCGAAACGCTCTGGAAGATTGTTCGAAGATCGTGATATCTGTCGGCGCGCTTCCCCAGGATATGGAGGCGGAGATTGATTTTCGCGAATGCGGGGATGCGGACTTCGCGCATGCGGTCTATTGCGGCTTGGCGTCCTGCGAAGCGGACTTCTGCGCCACGCGGTGCTTCACTTGCCCCAGTCTCTTTTCCACTTCGGCGACTTTGTCGCTCTCGATGTCCCCGGGCAGCGAGCGCCGCCATTCCGCCAGCGATTTTTCCCACTCCGCCGCAGCCAGATCCGTGCGCCCGGTCTTGGCATAGATATCGCCCAGGTGCGAGTGGATCGTGGCGTCGTGACTTTCGCGCTGCAGCGCCTTGCGCATCGTAACCTCGGCCTCGGCAAGCTTGTTCTGCTTGAAATAAATCCAGCCCAGACTGTCGAGATATGCGCCGTTGTACGGCTCTTCCTTCAGCGCGCGCTCCACCAGCGCCTGTGCTTCTTCCAGTCGCTGTCCCAGATCGCCCAGCATGTAGCCGTAATAATTCAGCACCGGAGCATTGTGCGGATTCACCGCGAGAACTTTCTTGAATTCGACCTCCGCGCGGTCGAAGAATTTTTGTCGCTCGTAAATCGCGCCGAGCAGAAACCACACCATCTCGTTGTCCCGTGGCTGACCCGGGAGCACTTCGGCCGCACGCGCGGCTTCTTCTGCTTCCTTGTAGCGGCGCCCTCGCTCGTAAATCTGCGCGATGTTCAGATACGTATCGCGATCCACCTCGCTGCTGGTAAGCTGCGCTCGCAGCATTTTCACCGCTTCATCCGTCTGCCCGTTTTCTCCCAGCAGCAGCGCTTCGTTTTCCCGGATCGCCGGATCGGCCGGATACTTCGCCAGCGCTTCCTTGCCCGTCTGCAGCGCTTTGGCAAGGTCCTTCGCCGCGCGATACGTATCCATCAAGAGCAGGCGGGAACGACGGTCCTCTTCTTCGCCGAGGTGCCCGAGCTCTTCATAGGTGTATATCGCTGCCTGATAATTCTGCGTGTCGCGGTAGAGTTGCCCCAATTGCTGGTACAAGATTCCCAGCGAGCGGTGGCGCGACGGCAATACCGTGGTTTCCGACTTTATTCCCGTCACGGCGTCCGACAGCACCCGGATCGCATCCTCGTAGCGCCCTTGCGCCTGGTACAGCATGGCCTCGTTGTACATGACTTCCAGGCTGCCCGGCGAATACTGTCGCGCCTTGACCAAATTCTCTTCAGCCTTATCCAGTTCGTGCAGTTCACGATAGATTTGCGCGATGCGCAGATACACGTCCGGATCGTCCGGCATCAGGTCGGCGAGTTTCTGATAAGCCGCCAGCGCATCGGAATACTTTTCTTCGGCAAGCAGCGTCTGTGCGAGCCCGCGCTGGTGGCTCAACTCAGAAGGTTCCACCGCCATCGCTTTGCGATACGCCTGCTCCGCCTTGGCGAGCTCTTTTGCTTGCGTGTAAGCGTCCCCCAGAAGGTCGAGCAGCGCGGGTGACGCCGACCTCTTGGTCAAGCCTTCGAGCAGCGCAACCGCGCCCGCGGACTTGCCCTGGTCCAGCAGCAACTGCGTGAGCTGTTCGACCGCCGCTTCGTTCTCCGGATCATCCTTCAAGATGCCGCGCAGTACTTCTTCGGCCTTTTCATGATCGTTGCGCAGGCGGTATAGCCGCGCCAGCCACAATGCCGACTCACTGTCGGACGGCTCCAGGCGGTAGATTTCGCGATACTGTTCAATGGCGCGACCTAGGAATTCGGATTGCCCGCTGGCTTCCGTGAATTCCGTTTGCCCTCCGCCGGCTGCACCCAGGCTCCGCAAATAGATGCGCCCCAGAAGCCGGCGGGTCGGCACGTCATCCGGGCTGCGCTTCAGGATTTCTTGCGCCTCGCTGATTGCATCGTGCGTGCGCTGCGCTTTCCAATACATCTCGGCCAGTCGCTCGCCGATCACCGGTGACTTCGGGTCGAGCGTATAGGCTTTCTTGTACGCCTCGATGGCCTGCGTAGCGTATTCCGCGCGGCTGGTGGCCTCGTACTGCTGCTCGTAGAAGTGGCCCATCGTGAAGTTGTAATAGGCCTCCGCGCGCGTGCTGTCTTTGGCTGATGCGGATGGTTGCGCGTCGGCCTGGGGAGCCTGTGACTCTGTCACCTCGGCTGGCTTCTTTTCCAGCTCTTGCCCGCGCGACGCCGGAACGGCCGGAAAGGCGCCGGCTAGGGCGCCGAAAAGCGTAGCAGCGGTAATCCAGCGAGAGTTCATGTGTGCCCTTATCAACATCTTGGAAACTAACCTCCGCTTGTCATTCCGCGCGGAGCGAGGAATCTGCTTTTCGCAGAATCTCAAAAAGAAGCAGGATGGTCTAAAGCACTTATCCGCGACCCCATGAAACAAAAATTATCCCATGCGGCTGAAACGCGGTCAAAACCGAAAAGGCTGGCGTTTCCAGACTTGCGAACCGGCCTACTATTGGATGCGCGCCAGAACAAAAGAGTTGAAAGAAGAACCCTCATCAGAGGGCAACATAGCGAAAACCCCGGCAGATTCCGCTGGGCTGCGCTCCAGTTCGACTCTACTGTTTGCGGTTCTCGGCCGTGTAGTGGGCTTGCAGGTACAGAATGATTCTCTTCGTGTTCTCCTCGGGAATTGCCGCGCCGAAGGCTTTATTCATCTTCTCGACCTCGGCTTCCCATGTCGCGGCGGGAAGTGGCGGCTGCATGGGGATGTAGCGAGGGCTGTGGCAGGTGTTGCAGTAAATTTGCACATCCTGCAGTCCATCCCCGGGCGCGAGCTCCACCGCAGGCACCGGGTACGCCAACACCCGGTAATTCGAATCTGGCGAATGCTCGATCCGCGCCGCCTGCCGCATGCTCCCGAGTTCTTCTGGACGGTAGTAGCCTTTTTTTAGGTCCCCGTAAACAACGCCTGCCGCCATCACCAGGCCGCACACCACAAGAAAAATCGCCGGGGCTCTGTTTTTCATCGTCGTTCTCCCTTCAGCTCGCATTTCCCACGACGATCTCCTGCCGTTCGATCCGGTTCCACAGGTACCCTCCCGGATTCCAGACCGGTTCATCGGGCTGCGTGTTGTTTTTTTCATCTGTCGCGCGCACCGCCAGCGTGTAACGCCCCGGTGACTTTGCGTTCCACGGCATTTCCCATGTGCGGAAGGAATACGTGCCATGGTCCTCGCCGAGTTTTGCGGCCGCCCAGCTCTTTCCCCCGTCGTCCGAAACTTCTACGCGGTTCACGCGGCCAAACCCGCTGAAAGCGATGCCTCGCAGCAAAATGTTCATCTCTGCGGGAATTTTCGAACCTCCGTCGGGCGAAATCAGAAAAGATCGCACCGGGAACCGCTCGATTGGCGCCGTTTTTACCTTGCCTGCCTTCACATCCTCAGGGGTAGTGTTCCCACGCGGCGTATCCGGCACACGGTATCCCGTCTTCATCCAGAAGTTTTCGTCCGGCGCGTTGAGCACGCGAATCCATGTCAGGCATTTCATCCAGTAGGTTGCAAAATATCCTGGAACAACCAGCCGCACCGGAAATCCATTCAGCATTGGCAGCGGCTCGCCGTTCATCAGGTACGCGACCACGCATTCATCCAGCACAGGATTTCCAAGGTCTAGCGATTTCAGAAAAAGATTCGATCCCAGTCCCTTGGGTCCCTGCCCCGTCTCAAGCCCCTGAAACTGTACCTGCAAAGACCCGCTCTTCACGCCGGCCATGTCGAGGAGTTCGCGCAGTCGCACTCCCGTCCACATCGCATTCCCCATCGCACCATTCCCCCACTGGCCGCCGGGCACGCGCGGCTGCAACCGGCTGCGGCTGTTGCCCGAGCACTGATTCACCGCAGCCAGTGAGACTGGTTTGAACTTCTGCATCAGCTCGGGAAGGCTAAGCGCAATCGGTTTTTCAACATTCCCCTCGACCTGAAGCTTCCAGTCTTTCAGATCAACGGCGTTCGGGATGCCTTCCAGGTGCCAGCGCACATAAAAAGCTTCGTTGGGTGTGAATGCTGTGCGGAAATAATGCCGAGGTGTTTCCAGTTGAACGGGCCGGTCCGTCAATAGAATCAAAGGAACTTTTTGAGGCTCGGCCACATAGGGACCCACGGAATTCCAGTGTGAATTTGCTCCGGGCCCGGTGAAACTCTCAACAGCTTTTCCCGCAGCCGGCTCCTGGGCCATCACCGGGTCCCGCCCCAACCACCGGCTGACGGCGATTCCGCCACTCGCCAGTCCCAACATCTTCACGAGACCTCGCCGGGAAAGACATCGCTCTGCCAAATTCATATCGCGCCCCTCCGACGTGCCGACTATTAGCCAGAGCGGTCGGAAGTGTCAACCTGCTTTTGTTTCCCCTCCCTCGGCCGCCGACCGCGCTCTTGCCGGCGACTCTGTAGCGCCGGGCTTTCCCCCGGTTTGTGGGGGCCCGACGGTTTTTTGTCGGGAAGCCCGGCATCTTTCCTTGCTCTTTTGGCCGGTCGTTCGCGCCCGGCGTTTATCCCGACGCGGAACACGCGTCACGGACTATCAGTGCAGGAAATGGCGCACCCCGGTAAAAACCATGGCCAAGCCGAGCCGGTCCGCGGCGGCGATCACTTCATTGTCGCGGACGGAGCCCCCTGGCTGAATCACGGCCACCGCACCGGCCTTGGCGGCCTCCTCGACGCCGTCGGGAAACGGGAAGAACGCGTCCGACGCCACCACGCTTGCCTGCAACGGAGCTTGCGCCTTCATCACCGCGATTCTGACGGAGTCCACGCGGCTCATCTGCCCCGCGCCCACGCCGAGCGTCGCTCCTTCCTTCGCAAATACGATGGCGTTGGACTTCACGTGCTTGCACACCTTCCACGCAAACCGCATGGTGTGCACTTCTTCCGGCGAGGGCGCGCGCTTCGTCACCGTGCGCATCTCCTTATCGCTCAACTCGCCGAGATCGGGCTGCTGCACCAGCATTCCCCCGAGAATCCTCTTGAGCTGAAGTTCCCGGTCCGGCTCCAGTCCGCCCGCGGGCAACTCCAGCAAACGAAGATTTTTCTTCGCGCCGAAAATTTCCTTGGCCTTGTCCGCAAAGCCCGGTGCGACGATGCATTCGACAAACAGCTTTGTAACTTCCCCGGCTGTCGCCGCATCCACAATCCGGTTGAAGGCCAGCACTCCCCCAAATGCCGACACCGGATCGCACGCATACGCCTTCAAGTACGCATCCAGGAGCGTCTCCTGCTCCGCGGCGCCGCAGGGGGTGTTGTGCTTGATGATTACCGCCGCGGGCCGTTGAAATTCCGCAGCCAGGCTCCGCGCCGCCTCCAGATCCACAAAATTGTTGTAAGAAAGCTCCTTGCCCTGGAGCTGCTTCGCCGCCGCGAGTCCTTCGGGTGCGCGGCCGGCGGGCACATACAGCGCCCCTGCTTGGTGCGGATTTTCGCCGTAGCGCAGTTCCTGCTGTCGGAGCAGCGCGAGGTGCACGCGCTCGGGCAGCAGCGGCTTCGCGCCCAGTTCCACGCGCCCGGCCGCGACCGAAAGCCGTTCCAGCTCGATTGTGATCCTGCCGTCGTAGCGCGACGTCGTGGCGTAAACCTTTCGCGCCAGCTCCAGCCGCGTCGCCAGCGACGTCTCCCGCGAGCTTTCCAGCTCCGCCGTGACTCGATCGTAGTCCCGCGGATCGGTCACTACCGTCACACTGTCGAAATTTTTTGCCGCCGACCTCAGCATCGCCGGCCCGCCGATATCGATATTTTCGACGAGTTCCTCGGCCGTCAGACCCGCCTTCGCCGCGGTCGCTTCAAAGGGATAGAGATTCACGGCCACCAGATCGATCGGCGCAATCCCGTGCTCGGCGGCTTGTTTCTGGTCCTCGGCGTGATTCCTCCGAAACAGCAACCCTCCGTGGACTTTCGGGTGCAGCGTCTTCACGCGCCCGCCCAGCATTTCCGGCCAGCCCGTGAACTCCGAAACATCGCGCACCGCCACGCCTGCCTCGCGCAGCAGCTTTGCCGTTCCGCCCGTCGAGAGAATTTCAATGCGCAGCGCGGCAAGGCGCTTCGCAAATTCCACAATCCCTGTTTTGTCAAACACGCTGACGAGCGCCCGCTCCACCGCCATCACAATCCTCCGACAATAGAAAAACACAACAGTGTAAGCGCGCGAGCGCAATTCGGAAAGTGGAAACGAAGGAAAGGGGGCGTTTTAGATTCTGGCGGAAATCATGCCTTGACGAGGGCTTTCAACTTGACCTGGCCATCCACTACTTCGACGACGTATTCGACTTCGTTGCAGTTTTTCTGCTTCCGCAAATCCTTCGTCTTTTTTCGCACAAACTCGTTGAAGCTCGATTGCGTCAGCTTGCCGGTTTGTTCTCCGGCCTTCTGCTTGGCTTCGAGAAATGCGTTGTACAGCTGTTCGACTTTATCTTTCTCCTGGTCCGGCTCCGAGCATGTTATGCGAAACGCTGCTCCGCCTGCCGCTGCTTCCGCCTCCTGCTTGCGAGCGCGCTCCGCTTCGATGGCTTTGGCGGCCGCGCCGAAATGCCGCTGCACTTTGCCCTCTTCTTTTTGCTGCAATTTCTTCCGGAAAATGTCCTTATATTTCGCGTATGTCTGCGAGAGGTTGTTGAATCGGAATCGCTGCGCAAATTTCAGCTCGCCGCCCCGCTCGGCGTAACGCTTCATCATCTGATCGATGCGCCATTCGATCTCCGACGGCGGGCGCTTCCGGCCGCCCCCGAAGTATTGGTCATACTCGATCTTCAGCTGGCGGATGTCGCGCTCGATCTGGCCCATGTCTTCGTCAACGGTAGCCAAGGCGGAAAGACCTCGAATCTCCATGCTAGAAGTAAGAGAGAGAGCCGTCAACCACCTGCATGCTCGGCGACGCGCATCGAACACGTCGCGCCGGCGCCGCTCCCTGTTGGCCCGGAGTCTATTCTATCGGATTGCCGGATGGCCTCCCCTGTGTTGAAATGTCCGCATGGAATCCGGCTCCAAGCGAAGCATTTCTGCCGAGCAAGGGGAGCTCTTGCGGCGAATCCCTTCGGTCGACGAGTTGCTCGCGCAGCCCCGCCTCAGGATGCTCGCGGGCAGGGTGGACCGCGGCCTGCTCCTGGAAGTCACTCGCGCCGCACTCGCCGATCTTCGCGCGCGCGTCGTGAATGAGCGAAACGTCGCGGTGCTTGCACTCAGCCCCGGGTCGCTCGAAGATCACATCGCCAACGAAGTCGAACGGATTCTCGCGCGCTCCCTGCAGCCTGTGATCAATGCCACAGGCGTGATTCTGCACACGAATCTGGGCCGCGCGCCACTGCCCGAGGCTGTCGTTGAAGGGTTTCGCCGCACAGCGACGCAGTACAGCAATCTCGAATATGACCTTGCCGCGGGCGCGCGCGGCAAACGCGATGTGCACACCGCGCAGTTGTTCGAACGCCTCACCGGCGCCGAGTCAGCGATTGTCGTCAATAACTGCGCTGCCGCTGTGTTGCTGGTGCTCGCTGCGCTGGCAAAGGGCGGCGAAGTCATCGTCTCGCGCGGCGAGCTAATTGAAATCGGCGACGGTTTCCGCATCCCGGAAATCATGGCCGAAAGCGGAGCGCTGCTTCGCGAGGTTGGCACGACCAACCGCACGCGCGTCGCGGACTACGAAAACGCCATCAACGACAAAACACGCCTGCTCCTGCGCGTGCATCCTTCGAATTTCACGATTACCGGCTTCGCTGAAAAACCTTCGCTCGATGAACTCGTTTCACTCAGCCGGCGAAGCGGCTTGCCGCTTGCCGAGGACCTCGGCTCCGGATGCCTTGTCAATCTTACGGAGAGCGGAATCACCGAGCCCCTTGTCCGGCAGAGCATCGAGACCGGTGTTTCGATCGTTACCTTCAGCGGGGACAAACTCCTTGGCGGCCCGCAGGCGGGTATCATCGCGGGAAAAAAAGATTTGGTCGCGCGGGTGCGGCGCCATCCGCTTTTTCGCGCGCTTCGCGTGGACAAACTGACGATCGCGGCGCTCGAAGCAACACTCGGCGCTTATCTCCGCGCCGCCTGGGACGAAATTCCCGCGCTGCGCATGATTCGAACGAGCGCGCAAGAAATCAAGCGGCGCGCCGAAAATCTCCTTCGAGAACTTCGGCCGGAGCTGCCACTCGACGAGGTTGAGGCCGAGATCGTGGACGGTACTTCGCTCGTAGGAGGAGGCTCGACGCCGACGCAATCCTTGCCGACAAAACTCATGCGTATTGCCAGCGCCCGTTATTCCGCGGCTCAGCTGGAAGAAAACCTCCGCCGCGCGCCCGCGGGAATTTCTGTCATCGCCCGCGTCGAGGAAGACCGGCTGGTCCTGGACCTGCGCACGGTTTTTCCGGAGCAGGAACCGCTGCTGGTCAAGACCCTCGCCGCTGCGCTCCACTGAATTTTGCAAATCAAAAATGCTCGCATTCACGGTCCGCCGTCACAAACTGATTGCAATCACGAAACAGCTTCCGAAGCTCCGACGTGGCTGGGCGCTGGTGCGCGTGCGCCTTGCCGGGATCTGCAACACGGACGTGGAAATTCTGCGCGGGTACCACGCGTTTCGAGGCACGCCCGGACATGAATTCGTCGGCGAAGTCGCGGAATTGCGCGGTGTTTCTCCCCGTGAAAAATCGAAATGGCTCGGCCGGCGCGTCGTGGGGGAGATCAACGTCGCGTGCTCGACGTATGGATTCCGGCCGCAGTGCGCCTTTTGCCGGCGCGGCCTGAAAACGCACTGCTCTCGCCGCACCGTGCTCGGGATTATTGCTCACGATGGCGCTTTGGCGGAGTATCTCGCGCTGCCACTGGAAAACCTTCACGCCGTGCCGGATTCTGTCGGGGACGAGCAGGCTGTCTTCGTCGAACCTCTTGCCGCAGCATGCGAAATTCTCGATCAGGTGGACGTTGGCCAATTCGGGGAGGCTGCGGTTCTGGGTGACGGCAAGTTGGCGCAGTTGATCGCGCGCGTTCTTCACACCAAAGTTCGACGCGTGGTGATGTACGGCAAGCACGGCAAAAAGCTGTCGCTCGCGCGCAGAGCAGGAATCGAGGCAAAGAGCGTTCGCGGCGATGCCAGCGACCTGAAGCGGATCAAAGAAATGTTTCCGCTGCTCGTCGAAGCGACCGGCTCACCGAGCGGATTCACTCTGGCTCAAAAAATGACTCAGCCGCGCGGCACGCTGGTGCTCAAATCCACGTTTCATGGCGCCGCGCCCGTCGAGACTTGGCCCATCGTCGTCAAAGAATTAAATGTCGTGGGTTCGCGCTGCGGCCCCTTCGCCAAAGCGCTCGCGCTCCTACGCTCCGGAAAAATCGATCCTCGCCCCCTCATCACGCGCACGTTTCCCCTCGCCGACGCGCAAAAGGCTATCCGGTTCACTCAACAACCCGGCGTGATGAAGGCTTTACTGAGACCCTGAAGGGGTGAATGGAACTTTCACAACCGGTTGATACACGACGCCACGCAGGCCGCGCCGAAGCCGTTGTCAATGTTGACCACGGTCACATTGGACGCGCAACTGTTCAGCATGCCCAGCAGCGCGGCCACGCCGCCAAAGCTCGCACCGTAGCCCGTACTGGTCGGTACGGCGATCACCGGCACGGGTACGAGCCCGCCGACAACGCTGGGCAGCGCGCCTTCCATTCCTGCAACGCAAATGATCACGCGCGCGCGCGCCAGATTTTCGCGGTGCTCGAGCAAGCGGTGAATTCCCGCGACGCCCACATCGTAGAGGTGCTCGACGCGGTTGCCCATCATTTGCGCGGTCAGCAGCGCCTCTTCCGCGACGGGTATGTCGCTCGTCCCAGCGGAAACGACCAGAATCGTGCCCTTGCCTGAGATTCCGGGGTTCCGCTCAATCGTTATCACTCCCGAGAGCGAGTGGAACTTTGCTGTCCGAGCGACTCGCTTGACGGCGGCAAATATCTTCGCATCCGCGCGCGTCACCAGAACGTTGTGCCGCGCATCTTTTATTCGCAGCATCGCGTGCACGATCTTCGCCACCTGGGCAGGCGTCTTCCCCTTGCCGAGAACCGTTTCGGCGAATCCTTGCCGCAATGCGCGATGATGATCCAGTTTCGCAAATCCCAGATCCTCGAACGGCAGATGCTTCAACCGCTCGATGGCCTTGGCGGGAGACAGCTCTCCGGATCGCACCGATTCCAGAATTTTCAGAAGTTCCTGCTGATCCATAGCGTTTGACCGCAGCGAATTCTACCATTGGCAGCTTGCCGCGCGTGTGCTTGACTTGGCCGCGAGCCGCTGCGAGACTGAATTTACCCGCGCGGAAAACATGACCGAAAAACAAACCGTTACGGTTGGTGTGACCGGGGCCAGCGGGGCGATTCTCGCTCAGAAGGCGCTCGCATTGCTCGAAGAGGATGCGCGTGTTGCCCGCGTCCACCTGGTCGTCACGGAAACCGGCCAGCGCCTCTGCGCCGAAGAGCTCGGAATTTCCACGGGCGATTTGCGGCAGCTTCCGAGCCGCATCATCGGCCGACCTGCCGCAAAGATCGAAGTGCTTCCCAACAAAGACATCGGCGCGTCCATCGCTTCGGGGAGCTACGCCGTCGATTCCATGCTCGTGATTCCCTGCTCCATGGGGACACTGGGATCCATCGCCAATGGGACCAGCGATGATCTCGTCGCACGTGCCGCCGACGTCATGCTCAAGGAAGGCCGCAAGCTCATCCTCTGCGTGCGCGACACGCCATTCAACCGCATCCATCTGGAAAACATGTTGCGCGCGCAGCAAGCTGGAGCTGTGATCATGCCGGCGATTCCGGCTTTTTACCACCATCCGAAAACCATCGACGACCTCGTGACGCAGTACGTTTGCCGCGTGCTCGCGCAGATTGATCTTCCGCAGGAGAAAATGTTCCGCTGGGCGGGCACGCCCGCATCGAAGAAAGCGGAGGCGTAGCGCCGCCATGGCTGGAAGATTGCGCACCGTGCTCGAAATGATCAAGTTCGAGCATTCTGTCTTCGCGCTGCCTTTCGCGCTCACGGGCGCGTTGCTTGCCGCACACGTAGCGCACAAAACCCCTTCAGGCTGGCCCACATTGCGCCAGATTTTGTGGATTGTCGTCGCCATGGTCGCGGCGCGTTCCGCCGCCATGACCATGAACCGCATCGCCGATGTGCGCTACGACCGGGAAAATCCGCGCACAAAAACACGCGCGCTCGCAACCGGCGCGGTTTCCCTGCCATTTGCGTGGTTCTTCACGCTGGCCGCGGTGGCGCTATTTTTCCTCGCGGCGTGGCGGCTCAATCCGCTTGCATTGAAGCTCGCGCCGGTGGCGCTTGCGATTCTCTTTTTCTATTCCTTCACGAAGCGCTTCACCAGTTGGTCGCATCTTTTTCTCGGCTTTGCATTGGGTGTTTCCCCCGCGGCTGCCTGGATCGCCGTCGCCGGCGGCCTGGACCTGAGGATACTTATCCTCTGCGCCGCGGTCACGCTCTGGGTCGGCGGATTCGACATTCTTTATGCCTGCCAGGACGTGGAATACGACCAGCGCTCCGGTTTGTTTTCCGTGCCGAAACGATTCGGCATTGCCAAAGCATTGCTGATCTCCCGGGTGATGCACGTGGGCGTGATTGCGCTGCTGGCGTGGCTCGCTGCCAGCTTCGCCTTGCCGTGGCCGGCTGCGGCGGGGATTATCGTGGTTGCGGCGCTGCTGGGCTACGAACAGTCGCTGGTCAGGGCGGACGACCTCAGCAAGCTGGACGCTGCGTTTTTCACCGTGAACGGTTATATTAGTTTATTGTTCCTGTTGTTCTGGGGCGCGGCAGTTGCGGTTTGGCGCGTTTGAACTTTTTTGGCGAATTTAGAATGAGCAAACTCACAATTACCGACGCGCGGCTGAAGCCCATCGCGGACAAAGTTTTTGCCGGCGAGCGCCTGGGTATGGACGACGGCATCACGCTGTACCGCTCGCCGGATTTGCTCGCCGTCGGCTGGCTCGCCAACTTCATCCGCGAAAAGCGCCACGGCAACATCACCTATTACAACGTCAACCGGCACATCAATCCGACGAATGTGTGCGTCGCGCACTGCAGGCTGTGCGCTTTTGGCCGCGATCCCAGCGCTCCCGGCGCGTACACGTTCGCGCTCGAGGAGATTTACCAGCGCGCCGAGCAGGGCGTTCGCGAAGGCGCCACGGAATTTCACATCGTGGGCGGCTTGCATCCTGATCTCACCTTCGAGCACTACCTTGACTTGGTCCGCGGACTCAAGCAGCGCTGCCCGGGCGTGCACCTCAAGGCCTTCACGATGGTGGAAGTTCACTACTTCGCGCGAATCGCGAAGCTCTCCATCGAGGAGACGCTGCGCAAGATGAAGGAAGCGGGCGTGGATTCCTGCCCGGGAGGCGGCGCGGAGATTTTCCATCCGCGCGTGCGCAAGATCATCTGCGACCACAAGACCAGCGGGCAGATGTGGCTCAACATCGCGAGGAAAGCGCATGAAGCGGGGCTGCATTCGAACGCTACGATGCTCTACGGCCACGTGGAAACCGAAGAGGAACGCGTGGATCATCTGCTTAAACTGCGCGAGCTGCAGGATGAAACGCACGGGTTCGTCACTTTCATTCCGCTGGCGTTTCACCCGGAAAATACCGCACTCTCGCACATCCCCAAGCCCACTGGCTATGCAGACTTGCGCAACATCGCCGCCGCGCGGCTGCTGCTCGACAATTTCGACCACATCAAGGCCTATTGGATCATGCTGTCGCCCAGCATCGCGCAGATCGCGCTGCGATTCGGCGCCAACGACCTGGACGGAACCGTCGTGGAAGAAAAGATCTATCACGACGCGGGCGCAAAAACAGCCGAGTTCACCCCGCGCGCCGAACTTGAGCGGCTCATCCGGGCCGCCGGACGCATTCCCGTCGAACGCGACACGCTTTATCACCCTGTGGACCGGTCGAAGATGCCGCCGCTGCCTCCGGCGCCGCGGCCTGACCTGGTCTCGCTCACGCTCAACGTCTAGTTAACGCATTTTTCTCTCGCGGGGTGAGGGCTCAACACCATTCATGAATGATGTTGAATAATCCACAATCTGCATGTATTCTACGCGATGGAGGGAATTACGATGCGGCGACAGTTTGTGCTCGACAAGCGAACCGATAAATTGATCGAGGAGCTGGCCTCAAACGGCGCCGGCAACCGAAGCATGGTGGTACGAACGGCGGTGCAGCTGCTTGCCGACATGGAAGATCGGCTGGACAAAATCGAAGCGGATCCTGCATTCCAGAAAATGATGGCTGAATCCGATAAAGCCATCCGTGAAGGCCGCGTCACACCTCATAGTGAAGTGGTTCGCATGTCTCGCGCTCGCTCCAAGAGACGGAAGTGAAAGCTCGCATCATCTGGGCAGACCCCGTCCGTGACATGTTCTTGCTTCTGCCAGGTTTCGAGCAGGAAGAAATTCTGACGCGCTTGGAAATGCTGACCCATTTCCCGCAAATGTACCCTGTGCGAATGAAAGGCCGGCGGTTCCGGCGGCACCGATGGTTTCAAGCGGGAAACTGGCTGGTCTATTACCGCGTGATTGACAGTACCGTGTATATCCGCGGGTTGTGGCCCTCTCGAATTCCCTGAACTTCTTTCGAGGGAGAGCACTCAGTGAATGGTCGCGGCCTTGGCCTGGACTTTTGCCAAAAGCGAAGCGGGGAGTGGCGCGTAGCCTTGCGCGCCGGCAATTTCTTGGCCTGACGAGAAAACCCATTTCAAGTATTCCGCAACGGCTCGCCCGCGCTGCGCGTCGGAAGCGGCTGCGGGAACGTACAGCCAGGTGAAGCTGCTGATGGGATAGCTGGCTCTCCCCGGGGCGTTCGTGAGCGAAACCCTGAAGTCGTCGGTCATTTTTCCTGACAGCGCCGAAGCTGCCTCGGCGATGGACTTCACGGATGGCTTGATGAATTCGCCGGCCGAGTTGCGGATTCGCGCGTCCGGGAGTCCGGATTTTTCCGCCCAGTTGAGTTCTGTATAACCAATTGCGCCGCGCGTCTTTTGCACATTATCGAGGAGATCCTGGGTTCGCCCGAAGCTGTCGCCAACCACCCACTTCGGCGATACGCTTCGTCCAATCTTGGCCTGGAATTCGGCGCTAACCTTCGACAGAAAATCCGAAAAGATGTAGCTCGAACCTTTCCCTTCCGAGCGGTGCAACACTCGGATGGGCAGAGACGGTAGCTTCTCGTCGGGATTGAGTTTCGCGATTTCGGGATCATTCCATGAAGTTGTCTTTCCGAGGTAGATATTGGCGAGCACCGGCCCGGAAAGACGCAATCCAGCCTGCACCCCCGGAAGGTTATAGACAATCGCGATACAGATCAGCACTGTGGGAAGTTCGATGATCGGATGGGACGCATCCTTCAACTGTTCTTTGGGAATCGGAGCGTCGCCTCCGCCGAAATCACCGGATCCAGAAAGAATTCGATTGGCGCTCTCTGCTGTCCCTTCCGGGAGGTAGCGAAGCTGTGTTTCCGGATGAAGTTTGTGGTATTCAGCGGCCCAAAGCACGTAGAGAGGTTCCGGAAGACTCGAGCCGGTGGCCACCAGCGTGATGGACGTCTGTGCGGCGCCGCGGGGAGGACAGCTGATCAGTACAGTCGCCAGCAGAACTGTATTCACACACGCCGAAAGCCGCGTGAGTTTATTCACGGAAAGGCTTCCTCCTCGTCTTCAGCGGTCGGAATCCTGGCAACCCTGGGCTTGAGGTAACAGTAAGCCCGCGCCGCAAAAACAACAACACTAGCGGTGGTCATTGTGCGGAAACACTTATTGCGGAATCGGGAACTTTCCCGCCGGGGCGGTCATTTCGATAATAGGTGTGCACGGGCGACATGCGCATTCCCCCTGTACTTCGGCGCGCTCCTCGACAGCCGGCTGCACACGATATACCCTTAGCGCTGGCTCGCGAATCGAATTCTGTGGATTCATAAAGAACAAAAGAGCCAAGAGGAGAGAAATTATGCAGCGCAAGGCATCAGCGGTTTGGCAGGGCGGTTTGAAAGATGGAAAGGGGTCGATTTCGACCGATAGCGGCGTCCTGAAGCAGACGCAATACTCCTACAGCACGCGCTTTGAAAACGGCATCGGCACAAACCCGGAAGAGCTCCTTGCCGCGGCCCACGCGGGTTGATTTACGATGGCTCTGTCCGCCCAGTTGGGCGGCGCGGGAATGACCGCCAGCAAGCTTGAGACCACCGCAACCATTTCGCTCGAGAAGGTCGGAGACGGCTTCGCCATCACCAAGAGCCATCTCGACCTCGTCGCCAACATTCCCGGCGCGGACAAAGGCAAATTCGACGCCGCGGTCAAAGCGGCGGAAACCGGCTGCCCGGTCTCAAAACTTTTCAAGACCGAAATAACGGTCAGCGCGCGCCTGCAGTCTTGAAGCGCTCGTTGATGTTCGACCGCACGTTAAGAATATAATGCCGCACATGATTCCATTTCCCGTTGCATTCGCGGCGGGTGTCGCAGTGTTCTTGATCGTCATCTGGGACGCATTCGAAGCGATCATCCTGCCGCGCCGCGTGACGCGCCGCTTCCGCCTCGCTCGTCTTTTCTACCGGACGACTTGGCGCACCTGGAAATTCGCCGTGCGTTTCGTACCTTCAAAGAAGAGCCGCGAAGCGCTGCTCAGCTTCTATGGCCCGATTTCGCTGTTGTTTCTCATTGCCGTTTGGGCCGTCGGGCTGGTTCTAAGCTTCGCGTTGATGCAGTACGGCGCGGGATCCGCCCTGATCGTTACCGGCGCGCAGCCCCACTTCACCACGGATTTGTACTTCAGCGGCACGACTTTTTTCACGCTGGGCCTCGGTGATATCGTCCCGCGGTCGGGCTTTGCCCGCGCTCTGGTTGTAACGGAGGCGGGCTTCGGCTTCGGGTTTCTCGCGGGCATCATCGGCTATCTTCCGTTCATTTACGGCTCGTTTTCGCAGCGCGAAGTGAACATCTCGCTTCTCGATTCGCGAGCCGGAACTCCGCCGACCGCAGGCGAACTCCTGCGCCGCCACAGCTACCCGCACGGCGTTGACGCTCTGCGTGAACTCCTCAAAGATTGGGAGCGATGGTCCGCCGAGCTCATGGAGAGCCACCTTTCCTATCCCGTGCTCGCCTATTTCCGCTCGCAACACGACAATCAATCCTGGATCGCTTCTCTCACCGCCATTCTCGATACCTGCGCGCTTGTCATGGCCGGTGTGGAAGACGCCTGCGAACGCCAGGCTGAGCTCACCTTTGCGATCGCGCGCCACGCCGTCGTTGACCTATCGCAGGTTTTCCTCACCCCACCGCGACCCTTGCCGCACGACCGCCTCCCCGCGGAGGAGTTGCGCCGCATCCGCGACGTCCTGGCCCAACACGGTTTGAAATTGCGCGACGGCCCGGACGCCGATCGCCGCCTGGCCGATCTGCGCGGCATGTATGAGCCTTACATCTACGCGCTGGCCGTGTTTCTGAATCAATCTCTGCCGCCGTGGATCCCACAGAAAAAAGGGAAGGACAATTGGCAGACGACAGCCTGGGGCCATGCGGCCGGCCTGGTCGAAAAAGAATCTGCCGCCGTCCACCACGACGAACATTTTTAATTTTTGATCGAAGCCTTGGAAAAGCTTCGCCACCGGCGAAAGGAAAAACTGTCATGAAAGCAATCGTCGTCCATGAATTCGGCGGACCGGAAGTAATGACGCTCAAGGAAATTCCCACGCCGAAACCCGCCGCGGGGCAAGTTCTCGTGCGCATCCACGCTGCCGGCGTCAATCCCTATGACACCTACATGCGCGCCGGCACGTATGCCATAAAGCCTCCGCTGCCTTACACGCCGGGTTCCGACGGCGCCGGAGTCGTGGAAGCCGTGGGCGATGGCGTCAAGAAAGTGAAAACCGGGGATCGCGTCTACACCGCAAGGACGGTCACCGGCGCCTACGCCGAATACACCCTCGCGCTCGAAGCTCAGGTGCACCCTCTACCGGCAAAAATCACATTCGCCCAGGGCGCCGGAGTCTGGGTTCCCTACGTCACCGCCTATCACGCCCTGCACCATTCCGCGGAAGCCCGAGCGGGCGAAGCAGTTCTCGTTCACGGCGCGAGCGGCGGCGTTGGCATCGCTTCCGTGCAGATTGCGCGCGCGATGGGCCTCACCGTCCTCGGCACCGCCAGCACGCAAAAAGGCCTCGACCTCGCCACGCGCGAAGGCGGACATCAGGTGTTCAATCACCGGGCGGCGGGTTACACGGACGCGATTTTGAAAGCAACGGACGGCCGCGGTGTCGACATCATTCTCGAAATGCTGGCCAACGTGAATCTCGCGGCCGACTTGAAGCTCCTGGCCACGAACGGCCGCGTCATCATCATCGGCAGCCGCGGCGACGCAACCATTACCCCGCGCGACCTCATGTCGCGCCGCGCCTCGGCGCGTGCCTTCACGCTCTGGGGAATCACCAGTAGCGAAGAGGCGGAGAGCCACGCCGGCATCATCGCGGGTCTTGACAACGGCACGCTCCGCCCCATCGTCGGCAAAGAGCTGCCCCTCGCCGAGGCGCCTCGCGCTCACAAGGAAATTCTTGAACCCGGCGCGTTCGGGAAAATTGCGCTCATTCCGTGAGATTCGTTTGTGGCGCCGCGCCTCGTTGACTGTGCCCGCTCACGCCGTATAATGGCTAGTCGCCAGTAGCTCCGCAGCGCATTCTGCGCGGGCGCCGTGCGAGACTCCATTGTGCATACCACACTCCTACTGTCACTCACTCTTGCGCAGCAGAATCCCATCAGCCATTACTGGCACAAAATAACGGACCGGACCTTCGCCGGTATCTATCACGCGAACGCCTTCGACCTGGCGATGATGATTCCCTACTTTCTGGTCCTCTGTGTCCTCGCGTTCTACGGCCTGCATCGCTACTGGCTGGTCTACGACTATTACAAATACTCGAAAAATGTTCCCGGCCCGCCACCTCCGGTCACCACCTGGCCGCGCGTCACCATCCAGCTTCCCATCTTCAACGAACGCTACGTAATCGAGCGCCTCGTGGAAGCCGTATCGCGCTTCGACTATCCAGCCGAGCTCCTCGATGTCCAGGTCCTCGACGACTCCACCGACGAAACGCAGCAGGTGGCACGCGCCTGTGTGGAACGACACGCGGCACAGGGGATGCGGATTACCTATATCCACCGTACCAACCGCGAAGGCTACAAGGCCGGCGCTCTCGAAAACGGGTTGAAGACAGCGCAAGGCGAATTCGTCGCCATTTTCGACGCCGACTTCATCCCCGAGCACGATTTTCTCCGCCGCACGATTCCTTATTTCCTGAACCCTGGCGATGGAAGCAAGATCGGCATGGTCCAGGCGCGCTGGACGTATCTCAACCGCGACTACTCACTTCTCACGCAAGTCGAAACTATTCTCCTTGATGGCCATTTCGTCGTCGAACATGGCGCGCGCTCGCGCCGCGGCACTTTTTTCAATTTCAACGGCACCGCCGGTGTCTGGCGCCGCCAAGCCATCGAAGATGCCGGAGGCTGGGAACACGACACGCTGACGGAAGACACCGATCTGTCCTATCGCGCGCAACTCTGCGGCTGGAAATTTCTCTATCTGCCCGACGTCGAGTGCGCTTCCGAGCTTCCAGTGGACATGAATGGCTTCAAGGCGCAGCAGGCGCGCTGGGCCAAGGGTCTGATGCAAACGGCGAAGAAAATCCTTCCGCGCGTCCTGAAATCCGATGCGCCGTGGCACGTCAAGGCCGAAGCGTTCTTCCACCTCACCGCCAACATCAGCTACCCGCTGATGGTTGTGCTTTCCACCATGCTGCTTCCCGCGATGATCGTGCGTTTTTACCAGGGCTGGTTCCAGATGCTGGTGATCGACCTGCCGCTCTTTCTTGCATCCACCTGTTCGATTTCCAGTTTTTATCTCGTCGCGCAAAAAGAGCTTCGACCCAAGAGCTGGTGGCGCACCTTTCTTTACATGCCGTTTGTGATGGCTACCGGCATTGGCATCTCCGTGCGAAATGCGCAAGCGGTAATGGAAGCGATCGTCGGCAAGAAGAGTGAATTTGTGCGCACGCCCAAGTTCAAAATCGAGGGCAAGAAAGATTCCTTCGTGAAAAAATCCTATCGAAATAAAGCGGGCTGGATGCCCTACGCCGAGGTCTTGCTGGGGATCTACTTCGCTTTCACGGTGGTCTACGCCATCACCAACGAAAACTACGCCACCGTGCCCTTCCTGCTTCTCTTCGTGTGGGGCTATCTCTACACCGGATTTATGTCCCTCGGCCAAACCTACTTCGCCCATCTCCGCTTCGGCGTCAACGCCCCCGAAATGCGCCCCGCGGCCTCGGGCGCTCCGGGGTTCTGATTTGAATTCAGCGTCAGTATTGCGTCGGCCTCTTTTTTCTAAGAAGCCCATAGGCTGCGGCGAGTAAACTTCTCCAGAGAGGAAAATTCTTTTGGAAACCATTGCTTTCCAAAACGGCAGCGTCACGCTGAATGCCGTCG
>Ga0307477_10001008_pt1 | contig 25914 bp, 21 predicted proteins | sample atmos_gasesECM2C_FD_203316 | JGI IMG/M metagenome (GOLD analysis project Ga0307477, IMG submission 203316) | Hardwood forest soil microbial communities from Morgan-Monroe State Forest, Indiana, United States - atmos_gasesECM2C_515 | ecosystem: Environmental > Terrestrial > Soil > Temperate...
CGTTTGACACGAGATGGAGCGCTGGATAGAATCCGAAATAGAATCCGCAACGAAAAGACCCTCGACTTTCTGTATCACCAGTCCGCATGAGCGGGCCGCTTTTGATTCCCCCCAAAAGCCCATGTTGGTTAGGGCAGGAGTGTGAACAGTGAACGCAAAAGATCCTCAAATGATGCTCGTGCCCATGGTGATCGAACAGACCGGCCGCGGTGAGCGAGCCTACGATATTTATTCCCGGCTGCTGCGTGACAACATCATCTTTATAGGTACTCCGATCGATGACAATATTGCCAACCTGGTAATCGCCCAAATGCTCTTTCTTGCCCAGGAAGATCCCGAAAAAGACATTCAGCTGTACGTCAATTCTCCGGGCGGCTCGATTACGGCGGGAATGGCAATCTACGACACCATGCAGTACGTCAAGAACGACGTGACCACAATCTGCATTGGCCAGGCGGCCAGTATGGCTGCGCTCCTTTTGGCTGCCGGGGAACCCAAAAAGAGGCTGGCGCTGCCCAATTCGCGCATCCTAATCCACCAGCCGTCTATGGGAGGTCTGTCGGGTCAGGCGACAGACATTGATATTCACGCGCGAGAAATTCTGCGCATGCGCGAGATTACCAATGAGTTACTAGCGAAGCACAGCGGTCAAAAGCTCGAAAAAGTAGAAAAAGACGTCGAACGCGATTTCATCATGAACGCCCAGCAGGCAAAAGAGTACGGAATCATAGACGACATCATTTACAAGACTAGATAACGATATGATCGTTTTTTAGCCATAACCGAACAATGGTAGAGACGCGGCTTGCCGCGTCTGCATTTCGCAAGAATTTTGGGGCACAGAAGTAAAAGGAGCGAAGCCGAGTGAAGAACAAAACCGGCACTGAAGAAATCTTACGGTGTTCGTTCTGCCATAAATCGCAGGACGCGGTGGCCAAGCTGATATCGTCCCCCAGCGATTATCCGCGCGCCTACATCTGCGACGAGTGCGTAGCCGTCTGCAATTCCATTCTGGAAGACGACCGCACAGCAACGCCCGCCGCAACCACGCCGAACCAACTTCCCAAGCCGCAGGAAGTTAAAACCTTCCTCGACGAGTATGTGATCGGCCAGGAGCAAACTAAGAAGAAGCTGGCCGTCGCGGTTTACAACCACTACAAACGCATTTTCATGAACCGTCAGCGCACCGGCGACGGCATCGAGCTAACCAAATCCAACATTATGCTGATCGGGCCGACTGGCACAGGCAAGACGCTGCTGGCTCAAACTCTGGCTCGCATGCTGGATGTTCCTTTCGCTATCGTCGATGCCACGACGCTGACTGAAGCCGGATATGTCGGCGAGGACGTAGAAAACATCATCCTCAAGCTTTTGCAGGCAGCCGATGGCGATGTCGGCCGCGCCCAGACCGGAATCATCTATATAGATGAAGTCGACAAGATCGGCCGCAAGGACGAGAACCCTTCCATTACCCGCGACGTTTCCGGAGAAGGCGTGCAGCAGGCCCTGCTGAAAATTCTCGAAGGCACAATCGCCAACGTCCCTCCGCAAGGTGGACGAAAACATCCTCACCAGGAATTTACGCCCGTCGATACGACCAACATTCTCTTCATCTGCGGCGGCGCATTCGTCGGCCTGGAAAAGATTATTGGCCGCCGCGCCGGCAAGAAAACCCTGGGATTCAAAGCTGAAGACGAAGCCGCAAAAGAAGAGATAGTGGTCGACCGCAAGCGCAACTTTGAACTGCTAAGCGACGCCCAGCCAGAAGACTTAATCAAATTTGGATTGATTCCCGAATTCGTGGGACGCCTTCCAGTCCTGGGTGTCCTCGAAGATCTCGACGAATTCGCCCTGATCGAGATCCTCACCCGTCCCAAAAATGCCATCATAAAGCAGTACCAACGCCTGTTCGAGTTCGAGAATGTCAGGCTCAAGTTTAGCGACGATGCCCTGAAAGCCATCTCGCGCCAAGCCATGGCACGCAAAGTAGGGGCGCGCGGCCTGAGAATGATTCTAGAGGAACTGATGCTCGATCTGATGTACCATCTACCCAGCCAGAAGAAAGTCAAGGAATTCGAAGTAACTCGCGAAATGGTCGAAAAACGCAATGTTTCTCTGGCAACAATGGACAAGGCCGGGTAGTAGAATAGATTGGGAACTGAGAACGATTAACTGACGTCTGTTTTTGAAAGTAACTGATTTTTGGAGAAATAGTGACCGCAGCCAAGGAAAAATTCGAAACCAAAAAGCTCCCAATGATGCCTATCCGCGACGTTGTCATCTTTCCTCATATGATGACGCCGTTTGTCGTGGGCCGCGAGTCCAGTGTGCGGGCTTTGGAAGAGGCGCTGGCTTCTGACAAGAAGATATTCCTGGCTACACAGCACGATGCCAGCGTCGATGAACCTAAACCCAACGAAATCTATCAGGTGGGAACCGTTGTAAATATCGTCCAGAGTCTCAAACTGCCTGACGGGAATATTAAAGTTCTAGTTGAAGGTATTGAGCGCGGCAAAATCCTCCAAATCACTGAGACCGAAGGGTATATGCAGACTTCGGTTCGGCTTGCTCGTTATACAGTCGAGGCCAGCCCACTGATCGAAGCCGGGATGCAGCGCGTCACCGCCCTTTTCGAGCAATACGTGAAGCTCTGCCAGTCCCTGAACTACGAGACCATGATTGCCGCCGTCCGCATGGAAGACCCCGCCAAACTCACCGATACCATCGCGGCGAATCTCCAGCTTTCTATCGAAGAAAAGCAGGAACTGCTTGAGATTTTCGACCCAGCCGAGCGCCTCAGCCGGATTGGCGACGTCCTGGACATCGAAATTGAAAAGCTGAACATGGACCGCACCATCCAGTCGCGTGTTAAGCGGCAGATGGAACGCGCCCAAAAAGAGTATTACCTTAACGAAAAAATCAAAGCCATCCAGAAAGAACTCGGACGCGGTGAAAAAAGCGAATTTGACGAACTAAAGAAGAAGATCGACGGCGCTGGCATGCCCAAAGACGTGAAGGACAAGGCGCTTCAGGAACTCAAGAAGCTTGAGGCCATGCCGCCCATGTCAGCCGAGTCCACGGTTTCTCGAAATTATCTCGACTGGCTGCTGGCCGTGCCTTGGAAGAAGCGATCCAAGGAAATCCGCAACATCAGCCGCGCCGAGAAAGTATTAAACGAAGATCATTACGGCCTGGAAAAAATCAAAGAGCGCATCCTTGAATTTTTAGCCGTTCGGCAACTGGTCAAGAATCCAAAAGGCTCAATTCTCTGTTTTGTCGGGCCTCCGGGCGTCGGTAAGACTTCTTTGGGAATGTCGATTGCCAAGGCTACTGGACGCAAGTTCGTCCGCATGTCGCTTGGCGGCGTGCGCGACGAAGCTGAAGTTCGTGGGCATCGCCGCACTTACATCGGGGCCCTTCCTGGCCAGATCATTCAGATGATGAAGAAGGCTGGGACGAAGAATCCAGTCTTCATGCTCGATGAAGTCGACAAAATGTCGATGGATTTTCGCGGCGATCCGTCTGCTGCCCTGCTCGAGGTTCTAGATCCCGAGCAGAATTTCATGTTCGTCGACCATTATTTGGACGTCGAATACGACTTATCGCAGGTCTTCTTTATCGCCACTGCGAATGTCATGCACACCATTCCTCCGGCGCTGCAAGATCGCATGGAAGTGTTGCGGCTGCATGGATACACCGAGCAGGAAAAAGTCGAAATCGCCAAACAGTTCCTGGTCAAAAAGCAACTGGCGCAAGCGGGATTGACCGATAAAAATATAAAGTTCAGCACCGAGGCTCTGACGTCGCTGATCGGCTCTTACACTCGCGAGGCTGGCGTTCGCAACCTCGAGCGCGAGATCGGCAACGTCTGCCGCAAAGTCGCCCGCAAGGTGGTTAAAGAAGGACAGACCTACAACATCGGAATCACCCGGGAGAACGTCAATGACTTCCTGGGCGTGATCAAATTCCGCGACACGCTTGCTCACGAGCGAAGCGAAATCGGATTGGTCACCGGCCTGGCCTGGACCGAAGTCGGTGGCTCGATTCTCAGCACCGAAGCTACCGTCGTCGACGGCAAGGGAAAGCTCACGCTTACCGGCAAGCTCGGCGACGTAATGCAGGAATCCGCGCAGGCTGCAATGTCTTATGTGCGCTCGCGTTCCGCGCGTCTCGGCCTGTTGCGCGACTTCTATCGCAACATTGATATTCATGTGCACGTTCCGGAAGGCGCGATTCCGAAAGATGGCCCGTCGGCGGGCATCACGATTGCTACAGCGATTTCCAGTGCATTGAGCAAGATTCCCGTCCGTCGCGATCTTGCTATGACAGGAGAGATTACGCTTCGTGGCAAAGTGCTTCCGATCGGCGGACTCAAAGAGAAGCTGCTTGCTGCCCATCGCGCGGGATTGTTCGAAGTCATCCTCCCGCGGGATAACGAAAAAGATTTGGCCGAGGTCCCCGAGAATCTGCGCAACGCGATGAAGCTGCATTTCGTGGATACCATGGACCAGGTACTCGCGGTTGCTCTGGAGCAGCCGTTACCGGAGATGCCGTTGCCTCCCGTGGGCGTGGAGAGCACGCAACCGATTGCGCCTTTGGCGTCGTCTGAAGGGTCCGCTACACATCAGTAGGTCCAATCCCCTTTCGTAACTGGGTAGGGCCCGACTTTCAGCCGGGCCGTTAATTCGTTTGGGACATTTACGGCACGACTGGAAGTCGTGACCTCCCGGTTTCTGCGCTATCCGAGAGAGATCCCATGCGCGATAGGTTTGTGGAGTCCCACCCTTTCGCAAAGTACGCGAAAGAATGGGGCACCCTCGTGTCGTGGCAATTCAAAGAGAAACCGTCTCGCTGAAGATGCGCCAGGCTTCGCGGTAGGGCTCGTATTTTCGAAACGAGGGATGATGTCGCAGCGCTGAAGCGCTACGCCACCCGAATGCTAGGCCGCCCAAAAATCAAGCGTTTATGTATGAGCGACTGCGTAGGTCCTTCATTGGGAGTCCTTCGCTTCGCGAAAGACTCCGCTGCCTCAGGATGACAATGCTTGGCGAGATGCGGTTTTGTGGAATCCCTCCCCTAGCGAAAACCGCGCAAGGGATGGGGCCCCCAATTGGAATGGTGCCGACGGAAAACGAAGCAGGATCACCACCGTTGCGATTTCGGCTAAGCGGAATCTGAAATCTTCGCGAGGCCGCGCTTCAAGTCTTCGGCCAGCAGTCGATGGAAGAGGTGCTCTCCGGCTTCGCGCCGAACTGACAGCCGTCCTTGTCGATAGGCGCGGGAATGCAATCCGCGTTGCACGTCTTCGCATATGCCTGCGTCTTCCATCTGCACTCGATGAGAGACTTCGATGCTTTGCTGGTTATAGGCATCGTGCTCGCCCCCAGTTTTGTCAAAGTAGAAGTCGAAGATTATCCGGCAACGGTCCACACTTAAAGGAATTACGAGGTTGGTGTCCATATAACCTTCGTAGCAGTTGATCATCAGGTTGGGATATTGCCAGAAATAGTAAGCGCGATCTCCGCGGCGCGTGGCGGATATCTTGACGTCGCTGCCCGACGTCATGGGACTGGATTGAAGGCAGTAGCGGTCTTCATTTTCGATAGTATATTGCTGGTATTCCAGGACGCTGTTGAGGCCCTTGTGCAGATGCGGGACGTGGTATCCACCATCGAGATAGTTGTCGACGAATACCTTCCAGTTGCAGTTGAGCTCGTAGATACGGCTGTCGACGTAACGCAGACGCGAAAATCCCAGAGGCTCACAGCGGCGGGTTAGTCCTCCGAGAAAATCGTGCAAAGAATTGGCGCGCGGATCGAGGTTCACAAAAACAAAGTTTTCCCAGGTATCGACGGCAATCGGAACCAGGCCGTTCTGAGAGCGGTCGAAGTTGCATACTCCCTGAAACTCGGGCGTGCCTTTCAATGCGCCGTTCAGGTCATAACTCCAGCCATGGTAAGGACAGCGAAGAATGGACGCCGTGCCTGAAGGTTGAGTGAGGACAGCGGCCGCGTGATGACGGCATACGTTGAAGAAGGCGCGTAACTCATTATCTTGGCCGCGAACAACAACGAGGGGCTCGCCTGCCACCGTGAAGGTTACGAACTTGCCGGGCTGGTCAACCTGATCCTTTCTTCCCCCCCATTGCCAAGTTTGGCTGAACACCGACTGACGTTCCAATTCCGCGATGCGGGCATCGGTGTAAAAGGGCGCCGGGATCGTGCTGGCTTCAGACAGCGGCGCGTCCGCGTTGTAAGACGCGAGAATCTGTTGGAGATCCTGCTGCAATGGTGGGCCTCGATACTTATCCCATCCTAAATGTCGTAGTACAGCATGAACTCGTGTGGATGCGGGCGCAGCCGGACTGCATCCACTTCTTTTGTTCGCTTGTAATCTATGTAGGTTTGCAGCAATTCTTCGGTGAAGACGTCGCCCTTCAATAAGAACGCATGGTCTTTTTCGAGGGCGTTTAGTGCGTCCTCGAGCGAACCCGGCATGGACGGGACTTTGGCGAGTTCTTCTGGGCCCAGGTCGTAGATATCTTTATCCAGCGGCTGGCCGGGATCGATTTTGTTCTCCACTCCGTCCAAACCAGCCATCATCATAGCCGCGAATGCCATGTATGGGTTGCAACTTGGATCGGGCGGCCGGAACTCGACACGTTTTGCTTTTGGAGAAGCTGAATACATGGGAATGCGACATGCTGCCGACCGGTTTCGCCGCGAATATGCGAGATTTACTGGCGCCTCGAATCCTGGGACGAGGCGCTTGTAGGAGTTCGTGGTCGGCGCGATGATTGCAGCCAACGCTGGCCCGTGCTTGATCAATCCGCCGATATACCACAGAGCCATCTGCGAGATACCGGCGTAGCCATCACCGGCAAACAGAGGCTTCCCTTCCTTCCACAAGGATTGGTGCGTGTGCATGCCGCTGCCGTTGTCTCCGAAAATCGGCTTGGGCATAAACGTCACGGTCTTGCCGTATTGGTTCGCGACATTTTTGACGATGTATTTGTAGAGCATCATCTTGTCTGCCGAGTGCACCAGCGAATCGAATTTCAGATCGATTTCGGTCTGCCCTCCGGTTGCGACTTCGTGATGATGACATTCGACTTCCATGCCGCACTTTTCCATGGTCAAGGCCATTTCGCTGCGCAGGTCCTGATAATGGTCGGTCGGGGGAACCGGAAAGTATCCTTCTTTATAGCGAGGGCGATATCCGAGATTGTTTTCCGCTCGTCCGGAGTTCCAGCGGCCTTCCTCGGCATCGATGAAATAAAAGCCGTGTTGCTCGCGCTGATCGAAGCGGACATTGTCGAAGATGAAAAATTCGGCCTCGGCGCCGAAGTAGGCAGTATCCGCGAGGCCGGTGGACGCCAGATAAAGCTCGGCCTTTTTGGCGATGTAACGTGGGTCGCGATCATAGCGCTGCTTGGTGACGGGATCGATCACATCACAGATCATGACCATGGTTGGAGCTTCAGTGAAAGGATCCAGCAAGTGCGTGGAGGGATCGGGTATGAGGAGCATATCGCTCTCATGAATGGCGGCCCAACCACGAATGGAGGAGCCGTCCATGCCGAAGCCTTCCTCAAAAGAGCCCTCGGACAATTGGTCGATTGGGTAAGAAACGTGATGCTGCAAGCCCGGCAAATCGGTGAAGCGGAGATCGAGCATTTTGACTCCGTTCTTCTTCACGAATTCCATAACGCTTTTCGGATCAGCTGGTTTTTGATCGGCCATAGATTCTCCTTAAGGAATTATCCGGACGCAGTCGCGTAGAAAATCTGTATAACTCCGCCATAATTTCGGGAACGGGATATAGCTAATCATTGGGAATAGCCAAAGATTGTACACCTGCTACAATCACGCGTTGTGTGGATGGCGCTTTAGTCTAGTGGCTGAATCCGGATCGAGGAAATTTATTGTTCTTATCGACGGGATAAGCCACGCTTATGCTTAAGAGGTCAGAGTGACGGCTGAAGGCGTCTCCGAGTATTGTTCTTATGGATTTTGATCAGTTAGAGACCTTCCTTGAGGTGGCTCGGCTTTCGAGCTTTTCAAGGGCCGCGGAAAAACGATTCCGGACGCAGCCGGCCATCTCTTCACAGATTCGCTCGCTTGAGGAAGAAGTCGGCGCGAAGTTGCTTGACCGGTCGGGAGGCAAAGTCTCGATTACGGCCTCGGGCAAGCTTTTCCAGAAATACGCGGAAGAGACGCTGGATGCCCGCCGTGCGGTGCTGGTGGCCATCGCCGAAACTGAGCGCGTTCCACGAGGCGAAATTATCGTCGGCGCTAATGAAGGCACGTGTCTTCACATTCTTCCGGAGGTCTTTGCCGAGTTCAAGAAGCAGTATCCGGATGTCGCGGTAAACATTAAGCGGGCGGATTACGGAAAAATTCTGGAATCCATCATCGACAACTCCGTCGATTTCGGAGTGTTGTCCTTGCCGGTTAACGATCCTCGGCTCACTGTCGTGCTCATCCATCGCGACGAGTTAGTCATCATCTCGACTCCGAGGCATCCTTTGGCGAAAATGAAATCGGCAACGGTCACGGAAGTGGCAAACTATCCTTTGGTGATGCCCAAGGCTGGACACACTCGGGACGGCCTGGACAACCTGTTTCATGAGCGCAAGTTGAAACCGCGAATCGCCATGGAACTGGATTCTAGTGAACTGCTAAAGCGCTTTGTGGCGGCGGATGTCGGCGTGGGATTTATCGCGCGGTCCAATGTGCAAGAGGACGTTCGAGCAAATGTGTTAGCTACTATCGCGATGGCAGATGCGAAAATCCGTCGCGACCTCGCGTTGGTCTTTCGTAAGGACAAAGCTCTTAGCAGGGCCGCGCTGGCTTTTATCGACATCGCGGTAAAAATCAAGACGGTGGATACCGCGTTGGTGGAACGGTAACCCGAAGGTGATACCTGCCTCTGATCTCCCAATAGCCCTCCTCTCCTTAGTGGTGCTTATCTTCTCCGGAATTGCGACTGCCTCGCCAACTCCTCAAGCCCAAAAAAAACAAAAGCTGTCTGATCAGTTTACGTTGACATCGATCGAGGTAACTGGAAACAAACACTACACTCGAGATCAGGTTGTACCAGTTACCGGACTTCACGTCGGGCAAAGTGTCAGCGACGACGGAAAGACCATTAACGAAGATATTTTCCGCAAGGCCGTTGGCGCGGTTGGGAAGACCGGCGCTTTCAACGATGTCAGCTACCGGTATGAATATTCGGCAAAGGGCACTACGTTTGAACTCCAGGTACGTGAGAGTGACAAATTTCTTGCCGCGCAGTTTGATAATTTTGTTTGGTTCTCCGATAGCGAGTTGATTTCCGCGCTAAGGGAACGAGTACCATTATTTGACGGCGCCCTGCCAGTCTCCGGAACAATGGCCGATCAGGTCGACCACGTCTTGGAAAGAATGCTCTCAGAGCGCAACCTACCGGGGACGGTCGAATACATACCAACCGCTCAGAAAAAGGGAGGCCCGATCGACGCCATTACCTACCGTGTTTCGGAGGTGACAATTCGTATCGCCCGCGTCGATTTTCCTGGAGCCGAGCCCGCCGAATTGACACTCCTACAGAGTGCGGCAAAACCGCTTAAGGGCCAGGAATACTCGCGATCCATGTTTCGAGCGCAAGACAGATTCAATTTTTGGCCAATTTATCTGGCTCGCGGCTATTTAAAGGCTGAATTCGCGGATTCGCAAACTAAACTTTCCGGCCACGGAGATGCGAGCGAGAGTCTTGTCGATGTAACAATTCCGGTCGTGCCGGGGCGGCAATATAAAGTGGCTGGAATTGAATGGACCGGGAATATTGTCTTTCCGAGCGAAAAGCTCCAATCCCTGATTCATCTTCGCGTAGGCGAGCCTGCGAATGCGGTGCAGCTGGGTGAAGATCTTCAGGCGATACAACAGCTCTACGGCACTCGTGGATATGTCGCCTCCGAACTGATAGCAGCGCCCGGACTCGACGATGCTTCGTCAACTGTCCGTTACGTCCTTGAATTGCACGAGGGCGATTTATACCGAATGGGGACGGTCGAGATCGAAGGTCTCGACACGGGGTTGTCGCGAGCAGTCTCCGACACGTGGAAATTACGGGCGGGGAGTCCTTACGATAGCAGCTATTCCAAGCAGCAATTTTTTCCAGCATTGGCCAAGTCAGGGATTTCGATACCGCGAGATCTGACGATTGCGATCGAAGAAACCAAACAAGACGACAAAACGGTAAACGTAAAAATCATATTTGCGCCTAAGAAGTTGCCGTAGAATTGCAATGCCAAACGGTTTAGGTATTTACACACCGATTGGGAAGACTTGTTTACAATTTTTTACGATTCCGAAATTAAGGGGCAGTCATGAGACGCGCTTTGACAAGAATCACAGTTCAACTGCCGGTTTTACTATTTGTCGTCTCGCTGTCCCTGGCGGCGGATAAACCTCAGACCTATGTTGGCAGGGTCAGCGACGCAATGTGTGGCGCCGAGCATATGGAAGCCGGTGTGACCGCAGCCGATTGCACCCGCGATTGCGTGTCCAAGGGCTCCAAATACGCCCTGGTTGTGGGAGAAAAGGTGTACACCCTCGACGGTGAAGATAAAGTTGCGCTAGCGGAGCTCGACAAGCTGGCGGATCAAAAAGCAAAAATCACCGGGACAGCTACAGGGGATACTATCCAGGTTAAGTCGGTCGCTCCAGCCAAATAGATCTCGGACAAGATTTTCCATCCGTGCGGGCAAACTTTTAATCATTCTTAATGACTTGCTATGTTAGATTTAACGATCACTCACCCCATCAAGGCGGAGGAACAACGAATTGGGCAAGGACATGGTTCCCAAGAAGATTTTCTTTACCAAGGGAGTCGGCAAGCACAAGGAACGTCTCACTTCGTTTGAACTTGCGCTGCGTGATGCCGGCATCGCCGCCCAGAATCTGGTTCGCGTATCATCCATTTTTCCGCCACAGTGCAAGCTGATTCCCCGTTCGCAAGGGCTGACATATTTGAGCCCTGGAGAAGTGGTTTTTTCTGTTGTTGCTGAGAACTCCACACGGGAGCCGCATCGCTTGCTGGCGTCGAGCATAGGAGTCGCGATCCCTGCCGACCGCAACACATACGGCTATCTCAGCGAACACCATTCCTTTGGAGAATCTGAAGACGCGGCTGGCGATTATGCTGAAGAATTAGCGGCTGAAATGTTGGCAACCACCCTCAATGTGGAGTTCGACCCCGACCGTTCCTGGGATGAGAAGAAAGAAATCTATCGGATTTCCAACAAGATCGTGCGCACGGCCAACGTTACGCAATCCGCGGTTGGTGACAAGCGAGGATTGTGGACTACGGTGATCGCTTCGGCAGTATTGATCTTCGATTAAAGAGGAACATCAAGGCTTTCAATCTCTGACTGGGCAGGGATTTGCGAAATTATTTTCTCGCAGCAGCCTTTGCCTTTGTCGTCTTATCGGCGGTCTTTGCTAGGCCGGTCTTTGCTGTGCCGTTCTTGTTCTTTCCCAGCCGCTCCAGAACCGCCGCTAAAATTAATGGTATGCCAACCGTTGCATGAACGAAAACCTCGACAAACTTTCCGCCCTCGCTGGCAGGAACGAATTTGGACTCGCTCAGCAGACTCGTAGATGATTCGCCCACAAGGACCCGCTCAGGACAAATATTGACGCAGTAGTGGTATCTCTTCATCGGCAGATTCTCGCCGAGACGGCGTCGGCGCAAGTCAACGAATGGCCCGAATTGTTGGGACCAGTTCAGCGGCACACCACCGCCGATGGTGAAAATTCCGAGCCGCGTTTGGCGTAATAGAGTGGCAGAAAAGTGTTCCAGGTCCTCGAACGGATCAAATCGCAGTTTGTGTCTTCCGGTCGACTCCCTGAGTCGAATATTCAAAGCGACTTCAAGGCCGAGTTCCGAATCGGTAAACGCAGGCACGAAAACGGGTACGCCCTTCTCGTACGCCGATTTGAGAATACCCCGTTGATCTTTAGAATGCCTGGAGAGATGTGCTCCGATTGCATGATTCAGTTTGTAAGAACAGAGCACATCATTGTGATCCCAGCTTTCCAAAATCTCGGAAATGACTTCCTGCAAAACGCCGGGATTCCGTTCTGTGGCCTCAATAAACCCATGGGCCATTAGCTCGCCTGTAGAAACGATTGCGTTCACGATTCCACGGTCAATCAATTCGGAAATGATCAAATCCTGTTTGGCGAGGGTGATTGCGCCAGCCAAGGTCATTACGACAAAACAATCTTTGTCGCGGGCCATCGCCTCCAGCACATCGGCGGCCTCGCCAATCTGCCTCCCAGTGAAAGCAGTCTTAGCCATGGCACGCACCAGATCATCGATGGATCGTGCCCGGTTAAGATCGAGTGGCTCGCTAATCAAATTCTCTTCGACCGGATGCTGAAGACGCTGGTGAATTCCAGTACCGTTGTTAGCATGCTGCACGAACGCACCTCCGCAGGAAGAATCGTACGATCTTTATACTCTACTGCAAGGGGAATGGTAGCGCTGGGTGCGCCGGATCAACTGATGGATTAAGCGAATATGGGATGAAAGCGCGATTTTGGCATGTGGAGAGCCTTCGAGCGAAACCTCAAACCGAATCGTTCTTCACAGGCTCCGCGGATCGTGGTGGATAGGGGGGTGGCTCTGGAGTCCGGAACTCGCTTTCGTTAAATCTGTTTTTCCGGTATTCCACTGCCAGCATCTGCAATCACCGACGATAACCGTTAGGGCCTCGCCTTCTTTCACGAGCGTGTCCAGCGTTGCGATAACGCGCACAAGGGGGTGCTTGTATCTGCCAAGTTGATAGGATCTCCGCCGGTTAATTCGGTCGTATATTTGTCCTGCGCTGGCAGGTTCTTCGGATTCGAGGAGGGCAATGCGGCACGCTCGTTCGAGCTTCGGCTTGTGCATTTCACTGTCGCTGCCGGAGAGCGGGTGGACTTCGGGCGAATTCTGATTGCCAACTGCTTTGGGGCTGTGGCTGGCAGGCTCGATGCATTTTAGCCGCAGCCCGCCCGCGATCTCCTCTCCGAATAGGCTTGCCAACCCTTTGACCGTCCGCTTAACTGCCTTGACTTTTATGGTTAGCGCTGTGCGCTGCTTCACCAGAGTCTCAAGCTCGTTTATCGCAACTTCCATGACCTGCTTGGCGTGATCTGAATGATAGGCTTTCCCTTTCATAACGCATCCCGCTCCTAAGCTGGTCCCCTGTCCGTAGTGTTCGACTAACGGAAGGATTATCTGTCAACTTCGCATAGCTTTGTTTACAGCTGGGACGAGTGGTCACGAAGGAAAGATGAGTAAATACTTTCTGCGTGCAATAATCGGCTCGAAAAAAGGTGGGTGGTACTCCGTGATTTTCAGAATCGACAAAATTCCATGATCGTTGTGTCTCGATAACAGGATTATTCAGTAGGACTTTCGCGGTTGATCGAAGATCGAGGCGGCGGTCATTACCGGGACGAAACTCTGTTTTTCTTGTATACGCGTACATTAAACGAGGACGAATCAAAAAGCGGCAGAAATACTCTTGATTGAGCGATAATACCCGTCGCTGGCAATACGGAATCGACCCGATCATGGCCCATCTTGAAATGAAGAGTACTTGCGAGAAATGTAAACAGCCTATTGCGGCCGAAAGCGAATGCTTCATTTGCTCTTACGAATGCACGTTTTGTTCCGACTGTGCGGCAAAAATGCAGGGAACATGCCCCAATTGTGGTGGCGAATTGGCAAGGCGGCCGTCGCGCAAAATAAGATTGGAGCTATCTGGTAGTCCGGGAGACTTCCTGCTGAAAAACAGAATATGGGTGGTCTGCCTTGCCAGTCTCGCAGCATGGATGTTTATTGGGCTTTCAGCTGGGGTTTCGATGTATGAGTTCGATCGCTCCTTCGGACGCCCAGCGCAACTCACGATGGAGTTTACGCTGCCGATCGTGAACTACTTGATTTTCGCGTTTTTGACGCCGTTTGTATTTTTCCTGGCGCAGAAACATCCGATCCAACGTAGTAATTGGGGACGTCGAGTAATGCTTTACCTCGCGGGAGGGTTCGCGTTTAGCACTGCGCATGTCGTGTTGCGGTGTCTTGTGTATCCAGTTTGGGATCCTCGAGTCGAGGGCTTCACGAGGGTAGTGTGGAACTCCAGCACCCACACCCCGGAGATCAAATGGATTTTGGTGCAGAGACTTTTTTTATACAACATGGTGGACGATATAGCTTCTGTATATCTGGGCATCGTACTGATAGCTCATGCTGTCTTGTACTATCAAAACTTTAGGGAGCGCGAGGTGCGTGCAACTCAGCTTGAGAGTCAACTTACCAAGACTCGTTTAAAGGCGCTAAAGAGCCAGATGCAGCCTCACTTCTTGTTTAACACAATGCATTCGATTTCGGCCTTGATGCTGATCGATGTTCCCGCTGCCGATAAGATGATCACCCGACTCAGTGATTTCCTTCGTATTAATTTGGATAACGACGATCTGCAATTTACCAGCCTCAATCGCGAACTAGAGTTTGCACACAGTTATCTTGAAATTGAAAAAGTTCGATTCGAGGAGCGCCTGAATCTGGTCTTTAACATTGCTCCCGATACGCTGGACGCTCAGGTTCCTCACCTACTGCTACAGCCGCTTGTAGAGAATGCGATTCAACACGGCATATCAAGACTCCCCCAAGGAGGCGAACTCCGAATCACCTCCTCCCGGGAAGATAGCCGGTTACACATCACGGTCAAGGACAATGGGCCAGGGCCCAGCGAAAGTGAGCGCAATCGCTTGACTGGCGGGCGCGGTCTAAAAGCTACTCGCGAACGGCTGCAAACTATTTATGGGGACGATCACACCTTTGAAGTACGTAGTCCGCTGGAGGGAGGGTTCGAAGTGGAATTTTGGATACCCTTTCGGGTTGATAAGCGTCTAACGGTTGCCCGTGCCGGGTCGCTTGTGACCGGTCGAGCCTCATAATGCCATGATCGCGATCCGAACTGTTATTGCGGATGATGAGAAGCTGGCACGCACCAAGTTGCGCTTTCTCTTGCAGTCGGAGGCAAGTATTAATGTGGTCGCCGAATGCTCAGACTGCGAACAAACTGTTGAAGCTGTGAATTGTTACAAGCCAGACCTGCTCCTGTTAGATGTACAAATGCCGGGGTCGGACGGTTTTCACGTGCTGCGGGCGATTCCGCCGGACCAGATGCCAATGGTTGTTTTTACGACCGCTTACGACCAATATGCGCTGCAGGCATTTGAAGCGCATGCTTTGGATTACCTGCTTAAACCATTTGATCAGGAACGGCTTCACCGAGCGATTGAAAGAGTGCACACCGAGTTTCTGAAGAGCGGGGATCGCGAAATGGCGCGCCGGATCCTCGACTACTTAGCTAAGGGTCAAATTGATTCGCCCGCCGAAAAGCGACTAATTATCAAAGCCGGAGGACGAGTTGTTTTCCTGGAGGTCGACGAGATCGAATGGATCGATGCGGATGCAAACTACGTGAAGTTGAATGCCGGAAAAAATACTTATGTCTTACGCCAGTCCATTGGCAATCTTTCCCAGCGGCTGAATCCCAATCAGTTCGTGCGAATCCATCGGTCCACAATTGTCAACGTAGAGAAAATCAAGGAACTACAACCGTGTAACAGTGGCGAATATATCGTCGTTCTAAGAAATGGTAAACAGCTCTCCTGCAGCCGAGGTTACCGCGGCGGCCTTCAATCTCTGATTGATAAGAAGCTCTGACTCGGCACCGAAGACTTTAGCCCGAAGCCCACTACTCCGAACGCCTTTCCCCATTTTCCATAGAGTTTTTTAATCTGCCTACATCTTTTTGTATTCATGCTTCCGTGCAAAGTGATGAAACGGCATTGTGCCGGTCACGCTCTACATCCAATACTTGACTTCTCATAACCGCAATCACTGCACTTGTCCCACTTGACCTATAACATGACATTTCCGGGTACCGGAATGCTTTCCTCCTTGTGAGCCGCGGAGGACTTTCTAATGAATTCACCCACGCCTGTCACACAACTGAAGAAAACCAACTCCCTCACACTAGTCGCCGGCGCTGTTGTCCTGATCACATTGTTGGTGAGCGTTTCGGGATTTGCCCAACGTACAACGGGAACGTTGCGAGGCCAGGTTCTGGATTCGCAGGGCGCCGCCGTGCCGAACGCACAGGTGACAATAACTAACCAGGCCACTGGCGTTTCGGAGGCCATTGTTACTACCTCCGCGGGAACTTACCAGGAACCTAGCATTTTGCCGGGCAAATACACCGTGAGGGTGAATTCCCCAGGCTTTAAGGAGTTTGTCTTAAAAGACGTCCCAGTATTGACCAACCAGGACAACGTCGCGGACGCGCGCCTCGATGTGGGTAGCACGTCGGAAACGGTTGAAGTAACCACAGGAACCGTGGAAGTTCAGACATCATCCTCGTCGCTAAATAACAATTTTGATTCGAACCAAGTTCTGAATGTCCCGGTTACGGGGGGTGTAGCGTTCAGCGCCTTGAATTTGGCCATGCTGGCCCCGAATACCATAGCTACACCTGGCGGCACCCAGGGGGTTGGCGGGGCTATCGGTGGAAACCGCCCCCGTGATAACAACTTTACCGTAGATGGGGTAGACGACAATAACTTAGGCACTACGGGCGCAAACTCGACCGTCATCTTTGACGCGATTCAAGAATTTTCATTGCAGACGAACCAGTTCAGCGCCGAATACGGACACTCCACTGGTGGCCAGTTTGACTTGGTAACTAAGTCTGGAACAAACAGCTATCACGGCTCTGCCGAAGGATTTTTCCAGAATCGTAATCTTAATTCGCTGGATAACCTCACCAAAGCCGGCATCCTGGGCCACACGCCTGGTCTAACTGGCAAGCCAGCCTATGACAACAACCGCTTCGGAGGAACGATCGGTGGACCCATCATTAAAAATAAGTGGTTTGTATTTGGCGCATATGAGTACACGGACCTTCATGGCGCGGGTTCTCCGACCACTCTGAACGCACCTACCGCAGCCGGGATTAGCTCGCTCCGCGGCATGGCGGCCGATGCGGCGGTAACAAATGTTCTCGCCAATTATCCCGTGGCTCCATCAGCGAATCTGCCGTCGATAACGGTAAATGGCACAAGTATCCCCGTCGGGACGCTTACCATTGTCAGCCCTCAACTGCAAAAAGAACACGACGCGCAATTCAACACTGACTATTCATTGGGGAAGCACCAATTGAGCGCACGGTTCCTGTTCAATCAAGTAAAAGAGATCTTCCCTGTGAACTCGACGCAAGCGGTATTTAACCAGAACCTGCTGATTCGTAACCGAAAGATTTCCGTGGGCGATGTTTGGAGCATTAACAGCAACTGGGTGAATGATGTGCGCCTTCAATATTCGTACTTTGCGGAATATTTCCAGAACCCGTGTAAATCACCAGGTGGAAGCCCGGGCGCGCCCTGCCCTCCAGATGTAACCTTGCTTGATCTCGGAAATTCTACTGTCGGTCCGGCCGATAACCAGTTTCAGAAGCAAAATACCTACCAATTCGTCGACAACCTTTCGTGGGCACACGGCAAGCACAACTTCAAGTTTGGCGTGCAGTATATGCACTTCATTTACCCGCAATTCTTTCTATCGCGGAGCGTTGGGGACAACTGGTATTCCTCTACGCAGGAGTTCATCAATGATTTAATTCCAAGTCAACCGGGTAGGACGCTGAGAAACGCCGGCACGGGATTTTTCAACGGGACGCAGAGCGCGATTTATGGTTTCGTCCAGGATGACGTAAAAGTCACCCCACGTCTGACCTTAAACTTGGGAGCACGCTACGAATTCTGGACGAATCCGGCTGGCGACAAGACCCAAGCTCTGAATGCGATTTCCAGTGTTCCGGGCGTGATCACCTTTGGCGTTCCCAAAACGGACAGGAACAATATCGCACCGCGCATCGGATTTGCCTACGATCCGACAGGAAGCGGGAAAACCGCAATTCGAGGAGGATTCGGGATTGCCTACGACGTGAAGTTCCAGAATTTTTCTTCGATTACTCTACCTCCCCAGCTACAGACCGAATTTAATCCCAATTCCGCCTGCAAGCTTCCGTCGCCCGCGGCGTGGTGTACGAATGGGGGAACGGGTTTCCTCGCAAACGGGGGGCTACCCACAACCTTCCCGCCGCCAGCCACCGCGGCGGCCGCGCGCAACCTTACAACCAGTTTCATTGACGACACGGTGATGCCAAAAATACTGACCTGGAGCTTTGGCGTCCAACGCGAATTGCGCACGAATTCCACGATCGAAGTTCGATATTTGGGAACTCGAGGATTGGAACTCCCAGTCCAGTATCGCCGCAACTTTATCAGCTACTTTGATGCGGGCGGGACAGCACTGCCTACATATCTAAGTGCATCCACAATTCCAACAACCTACAGCGCAGCCACGCCAACCGACACTAACTTCTATAACTTCCAGCCGAACCAGTATGCGAAGTACGGCTTCAACGGTATCGTGACTTCGGATCCCCCATTCGGGAGCAGCATCTATCACGCGGGATCTATCGAGTTCAAACAGCGGGCTGGACACGGCCTATCGTTCGACGCCAACTATACCTATTCGCACACGATCGACACGGCGACTAACGAATTTCATACTAGCGCATTGAACCCACGAAGAGCGCAGGATACGAACCAAATCGGCGCGGACCAGGGCAATTCCGATTTGGACGTTCCGCACAAGTTCGCATTCTCGCTTTCGTACGACACTCCAAAAGTGAACACAGAAAATCGTTTAATGAGAGCCTTGCTTAACAGTTACTTGTTTGGCACTTCCTTCATCGCACAGTCCGGGCAGCCCGTAACTCTTCAGTCGGGAGTGGATTCGAACGGCAACGGGGACTCGGCAGGTGATCGAGTGGTATTCAACCCAGGAGGATCTGGCAATACCGGTTCGGATGTGTTCCCGGTCTGTGAATCAACCGCTGGAAGCGCCTCAGGCGTGCCGGTTGGCCAAACATATATAGGTCCGCAAGCATACACCGCCGCCCCCTTTAATGGTTGTGCGGTCAACCCGGTAGCCGCCAGCGGCTTCGGTTTCGATCCCGCGATTGGCTACACACCAGTTAGTACGTCGGCCAAGTATATCGTTGCTGGCGGAGGCGCTCTCACCACCGTTGGCCGCAATAGCTTTCGCTCACCCGGTTTCTACACATGGAACGTAGCGCTCGGCCGGGACTTTCACATCACTGAGTCCAAGTATTTCCAGATACAGGCTCAGGTCTTCAACGTGCTAAATCATCCAAACTACGCATTGAGCAACGGCAACGTGTTCAGCAACAGCGGCATAACCACGGCACTCGCGACGCAAGGATACGTGCTGCCGACAGATCCTACGTTCCTGCAACCGAAGCAATTCGGCGGTGGAATTCGCAGCATGATTATCGCCGCGCACTTCTTCTTCTAGACGAGGGAGGAAGCAAGAACCAAGGGCCCGACCCTCCGTGGGTTAGGCCCTTTTTTATTCGCACGCTCAGAACGAATTTGAAACGCATTCAGACCGCAGGAATCGATTTGGGAGGTTTCATTCGCGGCCTCTCAGCTCGCTGCAATATCCAGAGTGATAAAAGTAATCCGCCGAGAGCTATCAGGAAGAAGACGATACCGCCTTGGTGGTGGAGTCGTCCGTAAAGAAATCCGGGGTCAACGTACATTGCGAGCATCGTCAGAGTGAAAATGCGGATCGCGTTCTTCGCTACAGAGAGAGGCACAATGACGAGAACAAATACGACTTTGCTCCATAACGATCGCAGAAACAAATGGGCCAGGATGAGTCCCGTTATCAAAAGCATTATGCTCGACCGAATCCCGCTACATTCCCTTGCCACTTCGATCGAGAGGTTTGGAAGAGTCAGCAAGTAGCCGTTTCTGATGACAGGCAGACCTGTGAGGTTAAACAGCGCAAAGGTGGCGTCGGTAGAAGCTGTCTGAAGAAAAGAGACTGCCTTATCGAGGAGGGAACCTGGAGGAGGAATCAGTAAGAACAGAAACAAAAACGGGAATAGTAAAGATCGAAATACGGCCCAACCGTAGCAGCCAACGATACACGCCATCCAGAACGTCACCAACGCAAGGATTGCCAAAGCTAAAGACGCGCCTTCGCTGAAGGGATACAGGTGCATCTTCGCTGCGACTCCGCTTGCTATCGAAAATACTCCCAGCACCGATGCCGGCACCGGCGCATATGTTGCATTTTGCCGCAGCTTACCTCTCTGCAAGTAAATCAACGCCAAACTGACGGGAAGGATTAACAGAATGTGTGTGTACTCGTCCACGTGCCATGCAAGGTGAAATACATCTGCAATTTGTTGCCTGAAAATGACCAAAGAGGCTGCGATCAGGACACTTAAAAACACATCCCTGCGTTCAAGGGCGAGGGGGCGAGACGGCGCTGAATTGATCTCGGCGGTTTGCATTGCGGGCAGCGAGGCTTGCTTAATATTAGCAGTGAGCCCGGTTCATTGGCGGATAAAGGGCCTTACCATAGTCACAGTCTGCTCGTGACTTGCAACCTGAAACCTCTCGATCATTGCGTGGAGTTACTATCTTTAAAAATGGTCTGTAAGACGTCGGCAATGCGGTCGGCGGCGTGACCATCCCAAAGCGGCGGAATAGTTCCCTGCTTTGCCTTTCCTGCCAGGATTCTCTCTAGCTCGGAGTTAAATGTGCTTTCGTCTTCTCCTACCAAAATGTTGGTCCCAAGAGTGACAGTGATGGGACGTTCAGTGTTGGTGCGCAAAGTCAGACAAGGTATTCCGAGATAGGTCGTTTCCTCCTGGATGCCTCCGGAATCCGTAATCACAACGGCCGCGCGACTCTGCAGGGCGAGAAACTCAATGTAAGGTAATGGATCGAGCAGATGCAGTTTTGTCGCCGCGATGCCAAACTCAGCAATGCGCTGGCGGGTCCGGGGATGTACGGGAAAGATAGTGTCCAAGCCCGCACTCGCTTCGGTTAAGCTCTGAAGAATTCTTTGCAGGTTCTCGGGATTGTCCACGTTTGATGGACGATGTAAGGTTACGAGGGCGTACCGCTCGGGCCACCCATTTCTATTGCACTTTCCGGCCATAGGTAGAAAACGAACCAGGGAATCAATCATCACATTGCCAACGCGATGGATTTTATTCAGCGGAATACCTTCGCGCCCGAGATTCAGGTCGGCATCCTCCGACGGCGTAAACAGAACGTCGGAGAGCTGATCGGTTACGATGCGATTGATTTCCTCGGGCATCTTGCGATCGAACGAGCGAAGTCCGGCCTCAACGTGACCTACCGGAATCAGCAGCTTTGAACAGACCAATGTAGCGGCAAGCGTGGAGTTCACGTCTCCATAAACCAGCACAATGTCGGGTCTTTGCTCCAACACCACAGGCTCGAAGCGGCGAATGATCTCGGCGGTTTGCAACGCATGGCTTCCGGATCCCACTTCAAGGTTAACGTCGGGCACGCGAATCTCAAGCTGTGTGAAAAACACATGTGACATGCTGTCGTCGTAGTGTTGGCCGGTGTGAACCAATGTCTGCCGCGTGCCGCGCTTGTCAAGGGCACGCAAAACAGCGGCGGCCTTTACGAAGTTCGGACGGGTCCCGACTACATGAAGGACATGCATGCTTTTAATCTATATTGGTTAGAGAACCTTGCTCGCCTTGTTGAGAATGTGTGGTGGCGCTAAGAAGTCGCCTCCGCTTTCCGCGAATCATATGTTCCCAAACCGGCAATGGACGTGTCGGGATCGCCGTCGGTCCATGTCAGAGCCATGGTACGATTCCGCATGAAACAAATCAGCGCTTTTTTTCTCGGCGCGGTTCTAATCGCCTTACTAATTTTTCAAGGGTGCAACGCCCTTAATCCTCTCTGCGGAAGTGCCCGGCCAGCCCCGGTCATGAAGTCTCTTTCTGCCACTTCGATTACTTTTTCCCAAGTGCAGCAGGGATTCCTTCTCATCGTGAATGGGAGTCAATTTGTTTCATCTTCTGTTGTCGTCGTCAACGGGACGACGCTAACCACCAGCGTCACAAACAGCCAGCAGATGCAAGCCACAATCACGACTGCCCTAGTCTCCGCTCCTGGCGCGGTAAGCGTGACCGTCAACACGCCGAGCGGGAACTCGGGCAATCTTGGCTGCTCCAGCGGCGGTACGAGCAGCGCCCTTGTATTAACCATCACTTAAGAGCGGAACGCCCTCTCGTAGTTCCGATTTCCCCGTCAAATCATGGGGTTACCCCCCGGACCCGACGTAAATACCGATACATCCGTATTGTGCAGTTATCCTGCCTGGCGCATCTTAGTCAGCGGAGGAACCCTGCGTGGCGAATTCGCTCCTTATTATTGATGACAGCGCGGCCGTTCGAAAGGCTGTGCGCCGTCTCCTTGCTTCAAGACCGGACTGGGTAATTTGTGGAGAAGCTATAAATGGGGAAGACGGAGTTCAAAAGGCCCAGCAGCTAAAACCTGACGCGATACTGTTGGATATGGCCATGCCCGAGATAAACGGAATGGACACGGCCGGGATTCTGAAGCGCCTCATGCCAACCGTTCCTCTTATCATGTTCACAAACTTTTCCACGGACCAATTCTTCAAACGAGAATTGTCCTGGGCCGGCATTCGACAGGTGGTATCGAAGTCGGATGCGCAGGGCCTCGTTCAAGCACTAGAGGAGGCCTTTAGTTCGTGATGGCGAGCATCCAGATAAAAAGTCGCGATTTTTCATGATCTGCGCGTTGCACTCGCACGGAGTCTGCCCCTCTGACCATCCTACAAGGATCTAGGTCGAAGACCTAGGCCGACTACAGCCAAACCTGTAGCGACATGTAGAAAGTTTAATCAATTTTTAACTCTAGGGTCACATTCCCAATTAACGATTCGACTAACCTTGGATGCCGTCGTCTCTGAAGCTTTCCTTGAGGGTCGAGGGGCTGCGGCATCCCCTATCAACAATTGGGAAAACGAAACGGAGGAGACATGAAGTTCGAACAGTTTCGAGCCACATTCGTTAAGAAGCTCATTGCCCTGATTACGGCGGCGCTATTGACCATCGGACCCAGCGCTCCAGCATTCGCCGCGGACGGCGAGCCACCAGCCGCGACGGCAACCGCAAACGCAACCTACCCCGCCACACCGATTCAACACCTGGTTGTAATCTTCCAGGAAAATGTTTCGTTCGACCACTACTTTGGCACTTACCCAGTGGCGACCAACCCTGCTGGTGAACCGAAATTCAAAGGGGCGGCCAACACGCCCCCCGTCAATGGACTAACCAGTGGATTGCTGACCAACAACCCTAACTTGAATCCCGCCAACGGCGTCGCGGCGTCGAATCCCTTTCGCTTAGATCGTTCTCAGGCGGTAACCGGCGATCAAGATCATGGGTACACGGACGAACAAGCAGCATTCGACTCAGGTTTGATGGACCTTTTCCCCCTTCATGGTGGCTTCGGCAAAAGCCAGGTTATGGGCTACTTTGACGGCAACACGGTCACGGCATTGTGGAATTACGCACAGTTTTTTGCCATGAGCGACAATTCGTATAGCACGACTTTCGGCCCATCGACCCCCGGACTGCTGAACTTGACATCGGGCCAAACCAACGGAGCAATAAACATTTTGAACGGATTGGGTAACGAAGTAAGCGGTGGCCCCGATGGCTCCTTCACGGTGATTGGCGATCCCGATCCAACTGGAGACGTTTGCTCGAACCCCACTCGGAATCAGGTGCAGATGAGCGGACCAAACATTGGTGCTCTGCTTACCACATCCGGCATCACCTGGGGTGGATTCATGGGTGGATACGACCTCACGATCACAAACCCGAACGGAACTACGGGTTGTAAGAGAAGCTCGACAGGTCTGGCGGGAACCACTGGAGATTACATTCCGCACCACGCGTTCTTCAATTACTACCCTTCCACGGCCAACCCTGCCCACACACGACCCGCTAATATCGCTGAAATTGGCAACAATGGGCCGGCGAACCATCAGTACGATATCAACGACTTCTTCGCTGCGGTTTCGGCAGGCAATTTTCCGGCAGTCAGCTTCCTGAAGGCCCCCGCCTATCAGGACGGCCATGCCGGGTACTCCGATCCGCTGGATGAGCAGACTTTTATCGTCAACACCATTAACTTCCTGGAATTGCAGCCCAGCTGGAGTAGCACTGCAGTTGTCATTATGTATGATGACTCCGACGGTTGGTACGATCACGTGATGGGTCCGATCATGAACACCTCGACCGGGCCGGCCGATGCGTTGACTGGAGTTGGCGCGTGCGGCACTGCGGCAACTTCCCTGCCGGGCGTCAACCCGGCGGCCAACCCGCATGCCCTTGGTCGCTGCGGTTACGGCCCTCGGCAGCCATTGATAATTGTCTCTCCTTGGGCCAAGCAGAACTTCGTCGATCACTCTGTGACCGACCAGAGTTCGATCATCCACTTCATCGAAGATAATTGGCTGGGCGGTCAGCGTCTGGGCAGCGGTTCATTCGATGGCATCGCGAACTCCATCGATCAGATGTTCAAGTTCAACGCCATCAGAGCCAATGGCAGTTTGTTCTTGAGTCCGAGCACAGGCCTAAAATAGCGGGAGTTTGGTTTCGTAGAAGTCACACCGGGCACGAGCGCAGCGACGTACTCATGCCCGGTTCTTAGTTAGCCGGAGTTGGACGGTGACTCTGTTAGCCGATCGTCGGGAACTGGATGCCCGGCCGCTCCCGCCGAACCGCATCGTAAGCTGGATACGCTAATAGGACCGTTAGTAAGGCATGAAGAACACACGCCGGCCATAGCAGGAAGCCGACGAACCCTCTGCTAATACCCAAGTAGCCGATGTAAAGAGCGGCGAGAATATTGTAGGTAAACAGGGCCGAAACGGACTGTCGGGTTAAGATGTCCGAGCCCGGCCAACACGCCAGTCCAGGCGACAGGAGCCCGAATCCACCTACCCGCCCCACGGCAATGCCTTCGTCGGTAAGGTTGGCACGAAGGAGCAATTGGACGAATAGAGTAGGACTGGCGATCAAGGCCAAACCGGCTGTCACCTCAACAGCCGCAGCTATCATCGCCAGTCTTCTTGTCGTCATCCCATTTCTCCAGCAAGTCGAGGCCCATTAGAAGCGAATTGATTCGCCTGCGTGGTCCGGATCACTGGTGGACTGTCTCTCTCTTCGCCTGCCTCTCAAAGAAAAAGGCTATGGCTAGTGCAACAATCAAGGCCGCGATCCCTAACAGGGTCAAGCTTGATACCGTGTTCGGTTCTTCAATAATGACCTTCCGCGCCATGGCGATGAGCGCAACTTCCAGGACAACGCGGACATGAATAACGTCCTTCCTGATGTATGCTTTCAGGGTCTCCAGCAACTCGACCCCAATCAGCACCAGCAGGAAATAACCAAAAATCTCGAGCAGGCCCTGAACTGGAATGAGCCCCCGTGGCGGCTTCCAGGTCTCTTCCGCGATCAATACTCCCAGATGTACGGTGGAAAGCATCACGACCACGGCCAACATTCCAGCGAGCGCCAAAACGATCAACTTCTGGAGTCTCGTGATTAGCGATTCCGCGACGGTCATCGATAGCATCTTGGATACGCCGCCAACTTGCCCGCCATTCCCCTCGAAACTGTGAGCCCGCACTGAGCGTTTGGAAACTGTCAGTAGTAACAGTTTCAGCCTTCCGGCGGTTACCGGGCCTACGGGTCCCACTCAAGTGTGTACTCTCGGGTAATGGCTCTGGCCGTGCTCTCGGATAGAATGGTTTTTGGGCCAGAGATCAGCTGATGAGCACAGCGATAGTTCGTGGGGATCACGAGTGGGTAGGGCGGGTAGTCGACGGACGATTCACCCT
>Ga0307477_10001009_pt1 | contig 25905 bp, 24 predicted proteins | sample atmos_gasesECM2C_FD_203316 | JGI IMG/M metagenome (GOLD analysis project Ga0307477, IMG submission 203316) | Hardwood forest soil microbial communities from Morgan-Monroe State Forest, Indiana, United States - atmos_gasesECM2C_515 | ecosystem: Environmental > Terrestrial > Soil > Temperate...
CGTCGGCCGGTAAAGCACCCAAAGGCTACCGGCTATCACTGCAACACCGCTGACTACGGCCACGATTCCATAGATCGTACCAAGATAGTTCAAGAAATACAGCGCCAATGAGAACGGGACCATGATGAGTGAGAACAGCGTGATCAATCTCAGGGCGGTAGTGGAACCTACCACAACTGGCAGCATTGGAATCCCGGCCCTAGAATAATCAGAGCGGTATGACACTGCTAGGAACCATATGTGGACCGGGATCCAAACGAACACGAGCCCTGCCATCAGAAGCGGAATGGGAGCCTGCGGTAACGAGCCGATGACACCTGGCGTTACAGCTGACCAACCGAACATGACCGGCAGGCCTCCACTGAAACCGCCTAGGAGAATATTGAGAGCGCTACGCCTCTTCAGCAAGAAACTGTAGACACCGACATTGTCAACTATTCCTGCGGCCATCCAGACAAAAGATAGAAGGTTCAGCAAAGCGGACAGGACTAGAGATAGGGCAATCAACCCGAGCGCAAACGTCAACGCCGCCCTAGGTGTTATCCTTCCAGAAGGGAGGGGCCGATGGCGAGTCCGCAACATGATTGCGTCGATATCTCGATCATGATAATTGGTGAGCGAATTGCACCCGGCGCACCCAGCTGTGATCGCTGCGCCAGCCATAAGCCAGCCGAGAGGACTGAAAGCGATCGACAGGATCCTTGTTGCGACGAAAGTTGCCGTAAGGGATGTGAAGACTAGGAGATACCAAATCTTGGGCTTCGTGAACTCATAGTAAGTCTGGATCTTGCTAATGATAGATCGAGTCTCTTCGCGCTGGACTTGCAGATGAGCCGCCTTATGACACCATAATATTGCCGTTCATATTACCGTGAAGGGGACTACATGGAGTCGTGCAGAAGTAGATGTACGTCCCAGCAACGCTGAACGTCACTGTTACCGTAAACCATTGGTTGAACGGGATGCAAGGCGGAGAGGGGGCACATGGAATCGGTCCGCCCGAGTTAACCAGAGGTAGCGTTGGCCCTGAAATTGCGAAACCGTGACCAGTCGAAGACTGCAGCCCGGCGTTTGAACCGGTGGCACTCAGACCGTGAATATAGAAGGTGACCGTGTCGCCTACTCGTGCATCGATTGTTCTATGGTCGCTTGCGCCAGTATAGTTCTGGTACGTGACTCTGGACAAATCGGGACCATAGGTCGCATTGAAGGAGGGGAGCGTGGTCTGGTTCAGAAAGGCAGTATTAGTGACGTTGAATCCTCCAGACTCGAAAATGATCGCTGTCATGAACACAAGCCGGTGAACCGGCGTGTATGAAACCACGTTGTGAGGAATTATGAACTGGTAGTAGTAGATGCCTCCTCCGGCGGCAGCGATAACGATAATTCCCAAAATCCCTACGATCGGAAGATGCTTCTTGGGAACCTGCAATACTCTCTCACTTGACCTGGCTTGACACTCTGTATATGTGCGCTGTGGCCGCGAAAGCGATGAACACCATACCAATCTCTAGGAGCGCATAGTTCTGAAGCGATTGAAGGAAGGCTTTGAAGATGGAGAAGTCAAGGAACGCCTGCAGTATCAGAAGGCCTCCCATTAGAGAATACACCTCGCCTCTCGACAAAAAGTAAGGCTGAACCTTCCGGTACGGAATGGGCTTCTTCGCAACACGGAGCGCGTCAAGTTTAGATCGCCTCCATCTAACGAAAGCATAGACAAAACCGTAAGCCAGCGCAGTAGTCAGCAAGAGGCTCGCGCCGAAAAGAGTTGGGTCAATGACGAGTTGGCCCTCGCTCGTCAATGCCTGGAGGGGATTCGCGGCTCTGAAGCCCCAGACAGTGACTATCGCGATCTGGCCAAGTGATGCAACGCCTAGGGCTACCCAGAACGGACGGTCAAGCATCGCGATCTTCCTTCCTCGGTCGAAGAATGGTACGAGGAGAAAGATGAGTACAAAGATAGTCGGGATAATAGCTCCCGCTATGAAAGGAGGAAGACCCTTGGTCCGTATGAACGCATAGAGACTGGTGAAGTACCATTCTGGAAATGTGATCTGGGTCGGAAGGTTCGGGATATACTCGACGCCGACCTCGACTGGGAACAAGCCTCCCATTATGAGAATGATGCCTGTAATTGCAGAAGCGACTGGAATGTCCAGAACGAGGTTCTTGGGAAGGTGGATTGACATGATCGCGAGCATGATAATTGGAATGATGAAGACGTGGAAGGCATAGAATCTTATCGCAAGATCGTTGAAGCTGAACCCGAAAATAATCTGGGCAAGGTTTGCACCAATCACAGGGCTGTAGTACGTTAGGGTCTGGCCAATGTTGATCGCTAACTGGCCTCGAATATTGAATATTAGGTCATAGCCTGTGTAAGCCTCGATAATTGTCACAACCCCGAGAATTACCCCGGTGACCCAGAGTATCTCGTAGCGTAGCTTGTAGCGGCCAGCAAAGTACTGGTAGAACATGTGCATAACCGCTAACAAGACCATAGCGTTCGAAGCAGCATAGTGGATGTTCCGGATCAAAAAGCCCCAGTTGACTTGATTATTGATCGACTGGACGCTCTGGTACGCTTGGTTGCACGATGCCGGGGTCAACGTTACATTTGAACAATCGCCAAAAATCGGTGTAAAGTGAAACAGTAGAAGCGCTCCCGTGATTCCAAGTATGATGAAAACTATGACCGTAAGCATGCCGAGAAACCCCAATGGGCTGATAAATCTCGATGGAAAAACGATCTTTAGAGCTAAAAGTAACGTCCGTTCTAGCCGATCCCAGATCCATCGGAGCAGCGCTATGATGGGGTCAAAGACCCCTTTCTTTTTACTGGGTTGTACGGCCAACTCCAGGGACCCCAGCTAGACTCGTAGCTGTTATGTTTCCTGATGAATCGATGCTCAACTCAACTTTCGGAAGCGGCTGTAGGCCTAGATCGAAAGCCGGTCCCGCTACGGGGACTCCGTCCGCGAGGTTATACTGGCTTCCATGGCATGGACACTGAAGTCTAAACTGACCCGACCCGGGAGCGCCCGCGTATCCTGGGTTAACAAGGCATCGCAAATGGACACATGTGGTGTTGTACGCAACGAATCTTCCACCAGTCGGGGCGGCAATCGGGGTCGATGTGTAGGTTTGCCCGAGGTACTGTTCCGGAGTGGTCGGAGCCTCGTCTGGAAGTCTGACGACGATGCTCTTGTAATACGGACTTTCCGAAATACTGTACGGCCAAGAGAAAAACTCGGCAAAATAATTATTCAGGTCATTGGGATTACCCAACGCGATATAGAGCTCGTTCGGAATCGTGGACTTCTTGGCGTTCTGGTATCTGGTCTCCAGAGCAGCCGCATTGGCAATCACAGTCGGTGGTTCTGCGGGCGGAATCAGTGGGCCCAAAATATCCCCTGATGAATAGAAGGCAGCTGCCGTAAGAAGAGTGGACGCTCCTATTGCGCCTATGAGGAAAGTCCGTCGGGAGATCGAAGAACCCTTTGAGGGTGTGGCGGGCTTCGCTAGTTGTGGCGCAGCCGTCGAGGTCGATGGAGGACTCGTCGTCGCCGATGAGGAAGCCTTCTTCTGATCCTCAGCCATTTTTTAGATCGCTCGCGCGATTATTTTTGCGCTGATTCTTGGGAATCGTATTAAACACTTGTCTATACGCTAAGACAAGTTCAAGCAGTTTGCTGAGTTCGGAAATGATATAACTAACGTAGAATCGACGGGGAATTACTGTCAGCCCACTAGGCATTACCCATGAATCGAGTCATTGCTTCGCTCACTCTTCTGCTCGGGCTAGCGGCCATGATGATAGGAGTTTATGCACAGGAATGGTCTACGATGCAACAGCTCCTCAGACAATTCGTTCCCTTTTTCGGATAGGCGTCAACTGAATGGAGAAGCAAAAAGTCCCAGAACCCGAGATTAAACCAACGCGTAGTCTTCGGGAACGTCTTCATCTTACCAGAGCACGAATCTACTATTGGCCTATTAGGACCATAGTTCAACTCGGCTTCTTCCTGTTGTTCAGCGGGATCGGGATAATGAGCCTGGACCCTGCTTTCAACGGGACCCGCTCTTGGGTAGTGTTGCCTGTACTTGCCAGTGTGAAATCACAGGCACAAGTAACTGGCACAATGGATTCGATAACAATTCTTCTCGAGAACGGACTTTTCCCATGGCTTCCCGTTGGGATAATGCTGGTCGTCGGTGCTATTCTCGGTCGTTTCATGTGCGGGTGGATCTGTCCCGTCGGATTCCTACAGGATGTGATAACGAGTATCAAGGGTCGTGTAGACGCCGTCGACAGAAGAGCGCATGTCTACTGGATTCGGCTAAAATACGTCTTGGTTGTCATCGCATTCCTAATCAGCGGAACACTCGGACTGGCAATCTATTACGGATCAGGCAGCGACTACAAGGCAAGCCTCGGACCATTTGCCGACGGATTATTCGTCGCGATTAGTCCTGATGGGACACTCTTCGGAACTCTGCCAACCATCCTCGCGGGCTCGTGGGGCTATCTATCAGCCCCTCAGACTGCTGGAATTACTGCTGCCGATATTTCAAAGTGGCTCGGACAAATTTCGGCACTCACCTGGCTGAACATTATCATCCTAATCGGGTTCATCTACGCCGCGTGGAGGATTCCACGATTCTGGTGCCGCTACGTCTGTCCAGTCGGTGCAATAATGGCGGTTACACAGAAGAACAGTATGCTCGGAATACACCGCGACCCCGTCAAGTGCTCCGACTGCAAAGAGTGCGAAACTGCGTGTCCAATGCAGATTCCAATCCTCGACCTGGACTGGAAAAAGTTCAACGACTCCGAATGCATACTGTGCATGGCCTGCATCGACGCATGCCCAGCCGGAGCATTATCTCCCAAATTCCCCTAATCCGACCCTTCTCGGGATGCCAATTCAATCAACTCCTTATCGCGATCGCAAATGAGCATCCAATCAAGCGAGCTCTATACCAGGCAGGCTACCGTCCCGACCATTGGTCGAGAAGGCCTAGCCAAGCTAAGAACCTCAACCATCGCTGTTGTAGGTGTCGGAGGTGTGGGCAGCTCGGCAGCCTACTACCTAGCCCGGTCAGGCGTTGGTAGAATCCGGCTAATCGACCAAGACATCATTGAACCATCTAATCTACAGCGAATCCAATCAGCGACAAAGAAAGACCTCTTCCAGCCAAAGGCCGAAGTTCTGTCGCGTAGACTGACAGAGTTCGACTCCTCAATTGAGATCGAAACCATAGTAGATACGATTACTCAATCTAATGCCGACAGAGTGCTGGAAAAAGTCGACCTGATATTTGATGGACTAGACAATTTTCGCACACGGTACATTCTCAACAGATTCGCGATAAGACACAAGACCCCATATCTATTCGCGAGTGCGGTCGCCGAGCAAGCAAATCTCGCGATTCTGAACCCGCCGCTCACTCCATGCCTCGAATGCGTCATGCCCAACGTGGTTGACAGGTTCAACGAAAGCTGCGAGACTCTTGGAGTAAGTCCGGCAATCACGGGACTCACTGGGGCGGTCGGAGCTCAAGTGGCCATTCAGTTCCTCCTTGGCGCGACGTCCCAGTTGAGTAATAGATTGATCACGATAGACTTGGGGGGTCCAGACTTCCTGTTCAGCAAGCTGTCGAAGAGACAAGACTGTCCAGCTTGCCAGAACGTCGGAAATCACTTCGATCAGACACCAGCCTTGGTTACACTACTCTGCGGCGAACACACAGCAAACATTTTGCCGTCTAAAGATATGGACATCAGTCTTCCTGCTATTTCAGCCATGATACCAAGCGATACGATTCTAGCATGCTCTGACTCAGTGCTGGTCTATCGTCATGGACCATACGTGACATCTTTGTTCAGAAACGGAAGACTGTTGATCTCTGGTGTGGATGAGGAAAAAAGAGCAACGGAATTGGCAGAAGAAATATGGAATAGTTTCGGGGAAGCTGAATCTTCTGAACGCTAGGCTATGTTACCTGCAGACCGACGAGCGCGCCAGCGGCGTTCTGGACTAGACGAATCCACGGGTCGGGGTAGATCCCGATTATGAACACTAACGCGGTGGCTATCCACAATACGCTAGTGTATGCTTTCGGCTCAGCGATCCTCGACGAATCTGCCGGGTCGTCGAAGTACATTCTTTTGATGAGCCACCCATAGTAGCTCATGCTGAAGCCACTGTTCAGCAATGCTGCGATTGCAAGGTAGCTTCCCCACGAGTAGGGCGAATAGACTGCCCCGGTGAAAAGCATCACTTTACTAAAGAATCCGTTGAGAGGAGGGACCCCGGCGAGTGCCAAGAAAAATATTGTAATGTTGAACGCAGTCTGAGGCATCCGCTTTGCCAGCCCGTTGAAAGAGTCGAGAGTATTCACAGCAAGTTTCGTAGACACTGCGGCAGCCGCGATGAAAGCTCCCGTTTTTACTATCGAATAGTTGAGTACCTGAAAGAGTCCTCCCGCAAGACCCAAAGGAGTCCCGGGACTCCCAACCGTGATAGGTGCAGCGAGGGCTATCAGAATATAGCCAGCTTGAGCAATGCTCGAATAGGCGAGAAGCCGGGTGAAACTCTTCTGCATTAATGCAGCAACGTTGCCCAAGGTCATGGTGGCTATGGCGACTATGGCGAAGGTGGAATACCAGTCCACATGAAGAGCTGATATCGCGATAATGAAAACACGGAAGGCAGCAGCAAACGCGGCCATTTTTGACCCGGAGGCGAGCAATGCGCTAACGGTTATTGGAGCTCCTTCGAATGCGTCAGGAATCCACATGTGAAATGGAACCACTGCCATTTTGACTCCGAAGCCCGCTACGAACAGTACGATTGCGATGAGTGCGAAGGATCTGGACCCAGAACCAATGGTTGAGAGGGAAGTGGCAATGGCTACTAAGTTAGTCGAGCCCGTTATTCCGAATGTTAGAGATATTGCGTAGACGATGAGGGCCGAGGAGAGAGCGGATAGAACAAAGAACTTCATTGCCGCTTCGTTCGCGTTCGGATCCTTCTTCTTGATCGCAGTCATTGCGTAGGTTGGCACGCTCATCAGCTCCCAGCCTACATAGAGGAGAATCAGATCCATGGATGCCGCGAGTACGATCATCCCCAATGTTGAGAGCAGCAAGAGACTGAAGTATGGAGCGGTGTTTGGGTCCCCTTTCATGTAGTCAAAAGACGCGATAGCTACGAGTAATGAAACGAGGACGAGAACTCCTGTAAAGAAATACGTGAAGAGATCCACCTGAAATCCTCCGAATGAAACAGCGGACCCACTCCGGAAACCTAACCAGACGGTGGAAGCCAAGGCAATGACTAGCCCTGCGAGGCCCGAGTAGCCGGCCACCCCGATAGGGGACTTCCCCTTTCTGATCAAGCCGATCGGAGTGACCATGAGTCCGAATACAGCTAGGCTCAGGAACGGGGTCAGCAGCCAGAGATTGGACATCTAGATTCCTCCCGGGAAGAGAACCGAAAGTAAGTGATCCACCGTGGGCTTGATCGCACTGCCGAGGAGAGGAGAGGGATAGACCCCGAACACTATGAGTGGGATCAGGAATGCGGTCAGGATAAGCAGGGGTCGCCTACCGAGTTCGTTCTTGGGACTACCTGCAGGAGTCATGACCACTCGTCTGAGCATCCACAGGAAATAGCCCACAGTCAGAGCTGGCGCCAGTATCGCCAGACCATACAGATAGTTGGCCCCAAGCGCTGCTTGGATCACTTGATACTCGCTGATGAAATTGGCAAATCCGGGGACCGCCATCGCTGCCATCGATCCAAAAATGAGAAGGACCGATGTCGTGGGCATCTTCCCTCTCAATCCGGCGAGCTCGTTAATGTTCCGCGTACCGGTATGCTCATGGATGTAACCCGACATTAGGAAGAGCATGCCAACCGCTAGTCCATGCGCGAACATCTGAAAAACAGCAGCCGAGACTCCAAGCGATCCTAAGGTGAACGTCCCAAGGAGCACGTAACCCATGTGGTTCACACTAGTCATTGCGATCATACGCTTCAGATCCTGGGCGACGAAGGCTACAGAGGCGCCGTAAATCATCGTGATCAGACCGATCGAAGCATAGGCAGGCCAGAGGTACTTGTCTGCCGCAGGGAACATGAGAAGGTTGAATCTGATTAGTCCATAACCCCCCATCTTGAGCAACAGACCGGCGAGGAGGACGCTTACCGGTGCAGGAGCCTCCACGTGCGCGTCAGGAAGCCACGTGTGAAGAGGAAAAATAGGGAGCTTTACCGCAAAGCCTACGAAGGTCGCGAGAGACGCCGCGAGCTGCAATGGCAGCGCAAGGTTAACGGTTCGAGTAATCAGAACTGTATAGTCGAAGGAGGGCCCTCCAGAGCCTCCGGTCCATGCGTAAACTGCTACAAATCCGAACAGCATAATGGCGCTTCCCGCGTAAGTAAAAATGAGGAACTTCAGAGAAGCATACTTTCTCCGGGGTCCTCCCCAAATCCCGATGAAGAAGAACATGGGGATCAATACAACTTCCCAGAAAACGTAGAATAGGATCAGGTTGAGAGAAGTGAATACTCCGATGATTCCCGTTTCGAAGAGAAGAAACAGCGCATAGTATTCCGGTTCTCGCGAGCTAATGAGATCACGAGATCCAGCCGCCGCGAGCATGCAAAGGAACGCTGCGATTATCAGTAGCGGAAGACTGATCCCGTCAAGCCCAACCACGTAGTCAAGTCCAAAAGTGCCCGCCCAAGCCGCGGTATCAGTGAATTGGAAACCAGGGGTACCGTAACTGAACAACACGACAACTATCAGCAGTGCTAGGAATACGACGATCGTTGTTCCGATGCCGAGAATCTTGGCCATTCCGGTCCTCTTCTTTCCGAGAAGAAATGTGGGAATCGCCATCACCGCAGGTAGGAATATCATGAAAGAAAGGAGCCCGAGCAACTTCTAACGGGCTCCGATGACGAAGATCATGTAGACGAGCAGCAGAATGATACCGATCGCAAACGTGATCACGTATTGCTCGGTTACTCCACTCTGAAACCGGCGTAGAAGGTTGCTCAAGCGAGAGCCGGCGCGGGCAACATCGTTCACACCTCTATCGACGACGCTCGAATCCAGAGATCCGCTAGCACTTGTATAGTCTATCACGTCTCGAGCGACCGTAGGACTCAGCTTGTCCCAGATTCCTTGTTCGACGTATCGATAGAGTCCACGGCTCAGCTTTGTTAGCCCTCCAACGAAAATCCTGTAATAGATCGCGTCGATATACCAGCGATGCCAGAGGAAGCCCAACAATCCTTTCATTTGTGCGGGAGCCTGGTACGGTCTCCGGAAATAGCGAAGATACCCCAGAGCAAATCCGATCGCGGCTAGCACTGTGCTCGCAGCGAACAGAATAGCGTCGGTTATCGAGAACCCGGGAATCGTCCCTAGCGAGAGGGTTGGCGTAAGATAATGGAAAGTACCCATGAGATAGTTGGTCAAGGGCCCGCTGTAGAGTGGATATAGCAGCCCTAGTCCGAGACTGGTAATAGCAAGCGCAAGATATGGAACTAGCATTATGAGTCCCGCTTCGTGAACGTGCTTTCCCTGCTTCTCAAGATCCTCGACGTTGGCACTGGGCTTGCCTGCAAAGGTGATGCCTAGCATTCTCGTAGTGTAGAAGGCGGTGAGCAGAACGGTGACTAATCCAATCGCATAAAGGAGATACTGACTGCCCTGAAATGCGGCGGAAAGGACAGCGTCCTTGGTCCAGAAGCCACTGAAAGGGGGAATCCCCATCAGAGACAATCCAGCGAGCAGCATCGAAACCGAAGTGAGCCGCATCGCCTTGGCTAATCCTCCCATCTGATCCATGAAGCGACTCCCAGTCGAATGAATCACCCAGCCAGCAGCCAGAAACAGAGACGCCTTGAAAATCGCGTGACTCATCAATTGGAGTAGTCCTGCTGAGTATCCTACTAGGAAGTTTGCACTCAGACCCGCTACTCCGAGCGCCATCATCATGTATCCGATCTGGGAAACTGTTGAGTAGGCGAGTACCTTCTTGATCTCGCGAGCCACGGAAGCCTGTGTGGCCGCGAGAAATGCTGTGAACGCTCCGACCCAGGCAACGGTTCCGAAGAACGGTGTGACTTGGTTGAATTGTAGGAGGGCTAGAAAGAAGATTGGACCCATCCGACCGACGAGAAATACTCCCGCTTTGACCATGGTCGCGGCGTGAATCAGGGCGGATACCGAGGTCGGTCCTGCCATCGCGTCTGGTAGCCATTCTTGGAGTGGAAACTGAGCGGATTTTCCAACTGGACCCCCAAAGAAGAGAAGAGCGGTCGGGACTAGTAGCCCGAACCCTGCGAGGGTCGACGCCCAAGAGCCCGTTTTTCCGAGCTGAGATGCAAGCTCGACATAGTTGAAGGTCCTCGGAGCAGAGGTTGCGAAAATCAGAAAGATCGCAATCAACAATGCGATGTCTCCGATTCTTGTCATAATGAAGGCCTTCATGCCGGCATGACTGGGTGGATAGGCTTGCGGGACCCCTAGTGCAGTGTCGCCTGGAGTTCCGACCCAGTGTTCAGGCTCGTCATGGTAGAAGTGACCGATAAGTGCGTAAGAGCAGAGTCCGACTCCTTCCCAGCCGAAGAACATCATCAACAAGTTGTCAGCGAGAACCAGAAGCAGCATATTGCCGATGAAGAGATTCATGAAGAACCAGTATCGAGTGAGACCGAACTCTTTCTTCATGTACTGTAAGCTGTAGACCATGATCAGGAAGCTGATCCAGGCCACGATGTTGACGAGGAACATGCTGAGAGGATCGACGAGCACTCCAGCGTTGAGATTGAGCTGTGGCACCCAAGGAATCTGATAGTCACTACTTGCGACTGTAAAGGCCGTAATCGTTGCTGCTACTGCCGCTCCTAGCGAAAAGGCGACTGCGGCATAATCTCGGATTAGCCCGTGAACCTTTGCGAACAGTGGAGTGAGGATGGCTCCTGCGATCGGAAGTGTCCAGATTAGCCAAGGGAGGATCGTCAATTCTCAAGACCCCACTATCGACTGTCCGAATGCGACTAGTCTGCTGATCACGGGGGTGGGATAGAGTCCGAGCGCGATCGTTACAACGCACAGTACTATTAGTGGAATCGTTATTGACCAAGGTGCCTCTTTGACGTCGGCAGATTCAGCTCGTGCTGGTCCGAAGAAAATCTTCCCTAGGGCCATGAGGGAATATCCTGCAGTGAAAGCTGTTGCGACGACTCCCAAGACTGCGACAATCACCCTGTAGTCTGAGAAAGGGTTCGTTGCGCGAATGAAACCGCCTTCGAATAGCAGAAACTCTGAGAAGAATCCGTTAGTCGTCGGAAACCCCATTAGGGCTAGTGATCCGATGAACGCAGCCGTCGCTGTGATCGGCATTCTGCCTGCGAGTCCGCCCATCTTGCTCATGCTGCGCTCTCCACCAAACTGCAGCATGATCGCTCCAACCACGATGAACAAGATTCCCTTCGCTGTCGCGTTGCTGATGTACTGGAACATCGAGCCCGAGATTCCGAACGACGTGAAGGTCGCGAGACCGAAAAGGATGTAGCCCATCTGGCTCATGCTAGAGTAGGCCAGTAATTTCTTAATGTCGTCTTGGACCAGTGCCATGGCGGCTCCATAGAACATTGTGACGAGCGCCCACCCGGCAAAGATGGGAGAGAGTGTCAGGAAGGCGGAGGGATAAATCGTCATGACGATCCGGACGATGGCGTATCCTCCGATCCCTGTCATCGCAGCGGCCAATAGCGCGCTGATGGGAGTAGGTGCCTCAGAATAGGCGGAAGGCAGCCAAGCATGAAGACCGAACTGAGCAATCTTAACGAACAGACCAAAGCACATAGCTCCAACGACTGCCAACCTGACTGTCGTCGAGATCAGTGAGGGATTCGTCGTAAGGTTGTTCAGGACGGAGTCCATATCCGTGCTCCCTGCTAGGAATCCCGTGACGACGATTCCGACGAGCAGAACAAGCGCTCCAACATGAGTCCAAATGAAATAGGTAAGTGAGATCTTGGTTCGATCTCCATAGCCCCACTCTGCTATGAGAAAGAAGGATGGTACGAGCATTATTTCGAAGAAGAGATAAAACTCAATCAGGTTTGTGGCGAGAACTGTACCGAGCATTCCGAGAGAGTAAAGCATGTAGAGGCTATAGTAGAGCGCGTACCTTCCAGGATTATCTCCGATTCTCTGTCGCATATACGGAACCGAGAATATGGCGATGAGAGTCACGAGCAGCGAAATTGTGACGAGTATGGGTAGACTGAGATTGTCTACTCGTAATCCGAAGGTGCCGATAGGTGACCACGAGTAGGATTCAGTGTAGACTCTTGATAGAGTCGACCTTGCTTCATTTCCGGCAATGAGGATCGCAACTAAAGGGACAAGTGAAAGGATTGACGCGACGTATCCGGTCTTTTCCCTGAGGCTGGATGCGGAAAGATAGGCGACTGCCGCTCCGACTAGGGGTACGACTATTGCGCCTATTAGCAGGAAACTCATTCTCGGCTTAACCTCTCAGGCGGGTTAGTTTCCTGAGGTCGATGTCTACATTGAGCCTGGAGACTAGCATGACGATTGCGAGGCCTACCGCTGCTTCCATGGCTGCGAGCGCGATTGTGAAGAGAACGAGGACTTGTCCGGTGACGAGTGGTGGGCTGCTGAGCCTGGCGAAGGCGATAATATTGAGATTTGCCGCGTTGTAGATCAGTTCTATTGAGAATAGGATTCTGATCGCGTTTCTCTTGGTTGTGAGTCCATAGATTCCGATTCCCAGCAGTATTACTGATACTGCGAAGAAGCTCGTAATTGGTTCCATCACTCAGTCTTCCTGTCTGTCTTGGCCAGCGTGAGCGCTCCGATTACTGCTGCAGCAAGCACGAGAGAGAGGAATTCTAGCTGGACTCCATACTGGTTCACCAGCGCATTGCTTAGTCCGATGAGATCGCAACCAGAGCCACAGTTGTCTGGACCCGGAAAGGCGGAAGCGCTGGAAACGGCTCCCGCTGTGCCAAGTAAGAGTGACACTAGTATGGCTGCGAGGAGCGAGAGTCTCTTGAGTTCCATTGGGGGTTCACCGAGTTGGGGGCCTACGAGCATGACAGTGAATAGGATCAGGACGACTACGGCGCCAATGTACACGGCGATCTGGAATGCTCCGATGTAGGCCGCGTCGAGGTAGAAGAAGAGCCCTGCCATTCCGAGAAACGCAATTCCAAGCGCTGCCGCTCCGTAGACAAGATCTCGTGCCTCAAGTGCGAGGATTGAACTGGCGATCGTTACTGTTGCTAGCGAGAGGAAAACTAGATCAGTCATTTGCTATCAGATCGCTGGGAATCCTACAACGAGAAAATAGGCGATTATGATGTTGATGATCGAAAGCGTGAGCAGGGTCGTCCAACCCTGGCGTAGCAACTGGTCGAGCCGGACTCGCGGAAAGGTGGATCTGAATAACATGATAAGAACTATGACTAGAAGTGTCTTCGCAAAGAACCAGAGGATCGGCGGTATCGGCGAGGGTCCCAGATACCCTCCAAGGTATAGTGTAGTGAAGAGAGCTGAGAACGCATACAACTTTACGAAGGCAGGACCTTGAACCAGCATGAATAGGGGTCCGGGATATTCTGCCTGCCATCCCATCATGATCTCCGATTCTGCTTCTGGGAGATCAAATGGTAATCGCTCCATCTCTGCCGTTGATGTGATGATGAACAGTAGCGCGCCCAATAGCTGAGGAACAATAAGCCAGCCACTCGTTTGTTGATACTGAACTATCCCGGTCAAGCTGAGGGTCCCCGCGACCATGACAACGCCTAGAGTCGAAAGCCACAACGGGATTTCGTACGCAGTCTGCTGAAATAGGGCCCGAAGGCCTCCGATAAACGGAAACTTGCTGTTAGCACTCCATCCGGCGAGGAGGACTAGGGTTGGAGAGAGTGTTACGATCGCGAGAAAAACTGGCAAGCCCACTTGAATATTAGCAATCTGGATTCCAGGTGCAAATGGGATCAGCCCGAGTAGGGCAGCCCCGATTATGAGGGCGGTCACGGGTGCCATGATGAAGAAGAATGTGTCCGCGCCCTCAGGTATTGTCACCTCTTTGAAGAGTAGCTTAATGATGTCAGCAAACATTTGTAGAATTCCCCCGGCAGGACTAGCGTACTGCGGGCCGATTCTCAGTTGGACTCTTGCAGTCAGCTTTCGCTCCAGCCAGCCGAGAAGAGCTCCGAGGATTGCTATGGAAGTGAGACCGGGGAATACCACGATTTCGAGAAAGTAGGTATTTGTTAGCAGATCGATGATCGGATTTCCCAATGCCGAGCTAGCCCTCTACCAGTTCTCCCTTCGGTTAGCAAGGTGAAGAGCATACGCCAGGGGAGGGAGTGCCACGAGCATGAATACGAGGATGGGTAGCGTCCCCGCGGCTCCTAGGGCCCTTAGATTCAGGGCCCAGGCAAATAGGAACATGGCGATCACATCGTAGACGACGAACATCAGAATGTACGGATAGTATTGGATAATGAACCGCGTTCTTCCCGCTCCGGAGGATATTTGACCGGACTCGAAGGGAGCCCGCTTCTCCGGTGTCGGCCTCGGATCTTTTGGGCTAATGACAATTCTGACTACGACCACGAGCGCTATGGTCGCGGCGAAGAGGAAGAGGATGTAACCGGTTTCCTCGGGTATCCCCTGAGCGACCAAGGTTCTGCCAATCTCCGGTTATTTTCGAAAGCGCGGGTCTGACGCGTTATAAACGTTTGAGATAGGAACTATTCAGCGACTACTCTGAACGTCTCCACAAATAATCCGCGTAGTCATCGAGTATCTTTCGCTTCTCCAATCGCTTCACCTTGTCCAGGGCCTCCTTAGCGGCGCCAGCGTACTCCTTGGCTTTCGTCTTTGCAAACTCCAAAGATCCCGCCTTCTTCAGAATCCGCAGAACTTCACGGTTAGTCGCGTTGCCGTTAGATTCCATCAGTCTAGTATGGCCGATTGAACGTGGAGCCTCGTGAAGACAATGAGAAGTGACAATGTTTGGAGCTTTCAGCATGGGCTCATCAGAGCCATCACTGAAATCTAGAATATCGTCCTGCACCTGAAAAGCCATTCCCGATGATCTCCCGAACTTTTGCATTCCGACCAAGTCTCTCCCATCCGCGTCCGCAATCGCCGCGCCGATACCTGCTGCCGTCCCAAATAACGACGCGGTCTTCAGATCAGCAATCGCAACACACTCGCTAACACTTGCATTGAAATCGCCCAAGATATCGAGCAACTCACCCTTACTGATATCAACAAGCGTGGTGCCGATCATGCGCATTATCTCAGGATTCTTGTAGTTCGACAGCAACTGCACTCCCTTCGACGCCAGAAACAGTCCTGAGGTGAGAGCCTTCTCATTCGTAAATGCCATGTGGATGGTAGGAGCACCTCTCCGCACCTGATCCCTATCGATTAGGTCGTCAAAGACTAGTGTGGCTGCGTGAATTATCTCAATAGCCGCAGCTGCCTCAAGAGCCTCCTTCGGGTCTCCCCCCAGAGCCTCTGCTGACAATACTACGAGAAGTGGTCTACACCGTTTCCCGCCGGTCCTGAACATGTACTTGATGATCTGGTTTGCTTCGCGTTTGTCGAAATTCGTCTGCAGCGTTTTGTTGATCGTCTTCTCGATGGGATCGCGCCACTCCTGAAACGATGAGGGAACTTTGCTCATTTTCTATATCGGATCCGCGAGAGTTCGCATTCCTTGTTCTATGACCGCTATTTAATCGGTTGTGGTTATCACAGAAACATATGCCCGAACTGTATGTAGATGCTGGAAACAACCTTTATAGCAAAAAGTCCGGCTCATCGCGCATTCAGTGTAAAAAATGGAACAAGCACCGAAACCAGCAGAAGCACCGAAGCCAAAGAATCGAACTATGGTCCTCGCGGTAATCATAATTGCGATCTTGGTTGTGGTAGGAGTAGGAGTCTACTTCCTAACAAGACCGAACGTTCCTCCTCCACCACCTGGTCCTCAGGTCACGGCTCAAGATGACGGACTCTGCGGTTCCTCCGATATGAACTGCCTTTTCACCCCGGCTAGCATAAATGCGACGGTTAACGGGGCGGCAGTAACCTGGAAGAACACAGGGACTGTGTCACACACCGTAACGACGTGCGACTCTACCAATGGACAGACTTCAACGGAATGCCCCAACGGAACGGACGCGACAGGACTTGACTCCTTCAGCCTAACAGTGGCAGGCGGAGCTAGTGTCACTCACGTATTTCTAAAGGCCGGCACGTACTATTACTACTGTTCAATCCACCCGTTTACAATGCACGGAAAGGTAATCGCCAGCTAAGCAACAACGCTGACTTCCGTCTCTTTTCTTTCCTTCCTATTATTCTTCGACCGCGAGGCTCAACGTGGAGCCTGACTTATTGCGAAGACAACTGTTTCTCCACAGCGCATGCATGAGGAGTTAGCCTTCCCCTCAAGGACAGATATGGCATTACCAGAAGAACCGGAATGCCGATGGCTATGAAGACAGCCTGCAGTGAAGATAAGGTAAATGCTAGAACAACTGCCCCGCCGAGTCCGAGAACCGTCAAGAAAAAAAATCCTGCACACGTGGGACAGACAGTGAATAGTCCGACAACCGCTCCGAGACCCGCCATCCACCTTGCCCCAACGGCCACCGGTCTATTTCCGTAAGTGTAGCTCGCAATTGCAGCATTAAGCCCGACTAGCCAAGATACAGCAAAGAGAAGAATGAGGTTCACCGGAACGACCAGAATGGCGAATTGTTGAGTCAGATAGACGATCAATTGCGGCATCTGACCGACCACGCCGCAACACAAAACTGGCACGACGGAAGGCACCCCCACTCCGTAAGCATCGGAGAATGATAGACCTGGCTGGAAAACAAGAGTGCTTGAAGCGACACCGAAGAGCAGTCCATAGCTCAGCGACGCAACAGCGAATATTCTGAGAGATCGCTTCTCTGAAACCATTCCTGACAACCTTGCGAGAGAAGCCTCCATCTTGCCGAGAGTACTTCCCGATCTAGCTTGCACCAAATGACGCGTAATCCCAATGAATGAGAATACAAGACCGAGCAACAGGAGACTAAGCGAGACGATGGCGGTCTCCTCGAACAGTCCGATGTTCTTTGTTGCTATGACGGACGAGGTTCCTAACGCTAATTGATAGCCAACGATAGAGCCGACAACGAGCGTGATCCCGATTGCTACTGTTGTCAGCGGGGATATTCTTCGACGCCAAAGTGGGAACATCCTGAGCGCCATGAACTTTCAGCTATAGGAACGCCACACGTCCACATTCACCCTAGGACGGCGTTGTGTGAAAGCTGTGGAAGCTCAGCTGGACAAAGGTGAGACTCATAAGTATCGAGGCAATTATGATCCCTAGTATAACCCATACCGATAGTGATCTTGGTTCGTACTTCAGATGTTGATAGAACATTGCTATCATGATTGCTTTTGTTGCAGCAATACCGAGAAGAGCAGTTACGTATAGTGTGCTGGACAGGACCGAGGAAAGATTGACTTCAATGTCAGTCTCTCCGATGAGGACTGCGAAGATGATAAGATAGAGGTAATTTGTGTTCAATCTCGAGACCTCATATCAGGTAGAACAATGGGAAGAGGAAGACCCAGACAATGTCAACGAAGTGCCAGTATAACCCAAAGTGTTCCAGCGTCTCAAGATCTCCTTTGATGTACTTTCCTTTTACCGCGTTTGCAAGAAGATAGACCGTCATGCACATGCCTGCAACGACATGAACTCCGTGAACCCCCGTTGTAATGAAGTAGCTTGTTGCAGGAAGGGGAAAAGTGTTGAAAACACCGCCGGAACCTAGCGAAAACCATTCACCAGCTTTGATGTAAAGGAAGACAGCGCCGAGAGCTAACGTTCCTGCCAGACTTACAATTAGGCCGTTCTTGTTTCCTGCTCTTGCGGCTGCGAGTGCCATTATCGCGGTCATGCTACTCGTGAGTAGAACTAGCGTCATTGCGAAACCGTTTCGGATGTCGAACACGGTTCCCGGAGTGGGCCAAGTTGGAGAAGCGGTCCTTACGAAGAAGTAGGCACCGATAAGGACCCCGAAGAAAATGACCTCTGCTCCGAGAAAGGTCCAGATGCCGAGCTTCGTGTTAGGAACTTGCTTGAAGGGCCAACTCTCAACGTTGGTGTCTTCGTGAACGGAAAACTTCTCTCTACTGTAGCCGAAAAGTGAAATTAGGCCGAGAATGACCCCGTCGGCAACAAGCGGCCAAAAGGGCTGGTATGTCACTGGCTGAGGGTTCGCTGGCTTTCCGATGGTTATACCAAGGAAGAATATGAATGCCGAGAACGCCATTAGAATTGGCCAAGGACTCAATCCTTCGGAATGAAGTAATGAATACCCATGTCCGGTGCTTGAGCCGTTGGGTTCGGCTATTCCACTCCCGTGCGAGGACCCATTTGGCAGACCGATACTACTGCCAAAATGAATAGTCCCATCGTCCGAGAAGGTGGGAATGGTGTCGAAGTCGTGAGCAGGAGGCGGGGACGGAAGCGCCCATTCGAGGGTCCATCCATTCCAAGGGTTAGGTCCAGCGGGAGGACCTATACGTGAACTTCGGTAGAGATTGTAGAACAATAGTAGCTGAGCTGCGCCAAAGATGAACCCTCCGATTGTTGCTGTGGCATTGAGCAATCCCCATCCAGTGTCTGGACTGTAGGTAGCTATTCTTCGGGGCATGTCCAAGAGCAAGAACATTGGGAAGTAGAGTACGTTGAAACCGATGAACGAGAAGACAAAATGGACACGCGCCATAGTCTCATTGTACATTCTTCCTGTGATCTTCGGGAACCAGTAGTAGAGACCCCCAATGAGTCCCATTATGCTGCCACCGACCATTATGTAGTGAAAGTGAGCGACCACAAAATACGTTCCTCTTAGCGCATAGTCTAGAGCTACTGAGGCAAGATACACGCCCGTTATGCCTCCAATGATGAATAGTGCGACCGCCCCTAAAGTGAAGAGTGCCGCGGCCTTGAGCCGGAGCTTAGCCATTGCAAGGGTCTCGATTAGGGAAATGATGATGATGTCGAATGGGAGAGAAACCGCAACTGTCGTCACAGTGTAGAGCTTGTCCGTGAGAACCCCGTATCCAGTCAAGAACATATGATGACCCCAGACGATGAAGCTGATCACTGCGGCGGCGACTAGTCCGCCGATTACATATTTTGAACCGTACAGCGGGCGTCTCGCAAACGTAGGAATGACATCAGCTATTATTCCTAGGGCGGGAAAGAGGACAATGTAGACTTCTGGATGACCGAAGAACCAGAAGACGTTGTCCCAGAGCAGAGATCCTCCCTGGATCGATGAGAAGTAGAAGGTTCCAAATGCTCTATCGACGTAAAGAAGCAGGATTGCAGCTAGGAATGATGGAAACGCGTAGAGCATCATGAAGATGGTGATCAGAATGGACCATGGAAACAGAGACATCCGGCTGAGTTTGAGTCCCGGGGCTCGCATCTTGAACATGGTAACGAGAAAATTGACGGAGCTCATTGTAATTGATACGACAATGAGGAACAGAGCACCCGCTCCAAGGTTGAGCCCGATAGTTGGTGCGAACTGGAATGCAGTCTGTGGTGAATAGAGGGTCCAGCCCAGATCAGGAGCGGCTCCGAAGAAGAAGCTCATGATCATCATGACGCCGCTGAATAGGTAGAACCAATAGCTCATGGCGTTAAGTCGTGGAAACGCGAGGTCTCGCGCTCCGATCTGAAGAGGAATGATGTAATTAGCAAAACCGAACGCAAATGGCGAAAGAACCCAGAAGATCATGAGTAGGCCATGGACGGTCACGAACTGGTTGTAGATCTCCGCGGTGATGACGTTGTTGTTTGGAATGGAGAGCTGCGTCCTCATGGTTAGCGCGAGAAGGCCCGCTGCGACGAAGAAGAATAGCGCTGTAACAATGTAGAGTATGCCGATTTCCTTGTGATTGGTAGTATAGAGCCATCGCTTTGCTACGGCTGAGAATTGCTGTGCCATCCTAACGCACTATCGTATTGTTAAACCAGGTTACGAATTGGCCGAGAGGCATTACGTCTAGAGTCGCAATCATGGTCGCATGACCAGAGCCGCACAATTCGTAGCATTGAATTGTGTAATTCCCGGCCTTGTCCGCGTTGAACCAGATGAAATTCACGTGTCCAGGATAAGCGTCTGCCTTTACCTTGAAGGCGATAACGCCGAAGTTATGAAAGACATCTGCACTAGTAACATTCAACCGGATATCTTGTCCTTGCGGGACTCCGACGATACACGTAGCTTGCTGGCAGGCCGGTGCTCCTGTGATAGTCCTGTTAGGGAACCCGGCATAGTTGAAGTCCCAGTAGAACCGGTGCCCGGTCACGAGCACGCTACAGTTGTACGTAACTGAATGGGAGATTTGGATATTGCAGGGCGCAGGGGAAGAAAGAATTGTGTCTATCGAACCGAAACTACCGATTATTAGAACACCGAGAATAATCGTGGACAGCGAAACTGTCAAGACTGCGGTTCTTGCATGTCCTCTCGTTACAGGCAGTCGACCTAGAATCGGCGCGTCGTTGGGCTCCGAGGAGCCTGATCGGTCTCTGTACTTGACAATGAAAATCGCCATTAGGCCGAATACTACTACAGAAACAGCGATCGCGAGATATGTGAATAACCAGAAGAGATCGTCGAACTGGACCTGCATGTTGGCAATTGCCATGCTATGCTGCTCTGCGTTTCGTCCGAACTCGGTTCTTTTTTAAAGCGTATGCACTAGCTATAACTGGTTCTAACCGACGTAACTATTGATGTACAGCCAGGATTCCCGAGCGAAGATTCCAAACCATTACTACATTCACCACGAGGACAGCAAGGATCGCTGAGGCAAGTCCCAAGTGCGCATCGCTGACTACCGGGTTGAGCGCGGTAGTGACGGTTACCATTCCCAGAAGTACTTGTGCGAATAGTCCGACGAAGCCTGCAGTCGAGAAGAAGAAAACATTTCTGTCCTTCTTATGTCGAGTCCAAGCGAGTAGAGCTGTTCCCACCACGAAGAATGCCACAACGAAGTTGAAAATTCTATGCGAAAACTCAATCACTTGAGCCGCATCGTTGAAATTAGGAAGGATACCCCCGTTGCAGAACGGCCAAGACTCACCACAGCCGAGCCCAGAGTTGGTTGTTGTCACGTAGCCTCCGATTAGTATGAGAATGTAGGTTGATACAACGGAGCCAAGTGCAAAGGTCCAGAGAAGGCCTGTCGATGGATCGCCCGATCTAATCGGCATAAGGCTGAACGATGAGGAGAAATATTTTCGAAGTATTTAGGCTACGCTTCAGCTAGCACTTACCAGGCCTTATCATCACGTCTGCCATGTCTGACAGGGCAGTTCGAGGGTCCCGACTTTTGACCACGCTGCTGGCCACCAAGACGCCTTCGGTTCCAAGTTCCAACGCCTTCTTCACATCGTCGGGGGTGGTTATGCCTGCGCCACAGAGGACGCGAACATGCGTGTTGACCTCTCTTATTTCGCGTAGGCTACTTGTGATGAGATCCGGTCTGGCCTTTGAAACTGAGATACCAGTTCCGATGAGGTCCGGCGGTTCGATCGCGATCATGTCAGGTTTCAACTCTGCTATTTCCTTGCTAGCCTTGGCAGTGTCAGCGCATACGAGCGAGTAAAGATCGGAATCGGCGCACCTGAGGATGCAGTTGCTGATTTCAGCCATTCCCATTCGCCGCTCTGAGTGATTGATCAGAGATCCTTCGGCGCCGGCCGACTTCACTGCTTCTGCGAGGACATGTCCAGTGTATGCTCCGGGTTTGATGGAGTCCAGATGTTGGGAGAATACTGGTATGTCGACGCTTTCAGACACCGATTTCAGGTCCGTGAATTGCGGAGCGATTATTATGGTGATGGCGCTGTCATTTGCTATTTTTTCTGCAGATTTTGCTATTTCGATTGCCTGTTTGCCGGTCGCTTCGACATATGCCTTGAAGTTTACGACCAGTAGCGGCCAGTGTAATTGTCGGATCTGATCCACCTTATTGTTGGCAGTGATAATTTTGTGAATTCTGGAGCTTGATTATTGGGCTACGACCATCTCGAGCGCACGATTGACCTCTTTGCCATTGAAGATTATCTCACGGAGCGCGTTCGACATTTTGACCGGGTCCGTATGTTGCCAAACGTTTCTTCCAACAGCTAGGCCAGTAGCACCTCCGTCCATGGCGCCTTTTACTTGGTTCAAGAACGTCTCATCGGTAGGAGCTTTTGGTCCTCCTGACATGAAGACTTTGGCGACTCCCGCGGCCTTTACGGCCCATCTAAAGCTGGATGGGTCTCCCGTGTATTTGATCTTGACAGCATCAGCCCCGATTTCCAAGCCGGCCCGAGCAGCGTAGGACACTATCTCTGGAGCGATATCATTCTTCACGGCCTCTCCTCTAGGATAGATCCATGCGATTGCAGGCATTCCCTCTTCATGAGCATCCTCTTGTATCTCACCGAATTCTTGAAGCATGATATTCTCGTGAGCACTGCCCAAGTAGATTGTATAGCCGACGCCCTTTGCTCCGAGGCTCAGCGCTTCCTCTACGCTACAGACCTGGGACGATATCGGTTCTCCCTTGGGGAGACTTGTCTTTCCGTTCAGTTTGATAATCAGCGGGACCTTCCCGTTGTAGTATTTCTCAGCGATTCCCTTGTGAAGAACGACCCCGGTAAACTGTCCTTTGACGGCTATGTCGAGAATGTAGTTCGGGTCTATGTTCTTGTCATTGAAGTCAGTAGAAGGGCCGTGCTCGAACCCCTGGTCATATGCGAGTAAGAGTCCCTTCCCGTTCTTCAGAAAATTATCCATATTCGCTTTCATGGAAGCCTACTAAATGGATTGGTTCGAGCTTCCAGATTAAACTAGCCCTCAAATCTGATTCCTGGAACAACTGGGAGAAACGGTTATCCTACAAGCCTTCGGCGAAAACCACGAGCTATGAACAGACGAATAGTCATAATCGGGTGCGGCGTGGCAGGTACTACAGCTGCGTTCTATTCGCGAAAGACAGACCGCACCTCCGAAATCACGATCGTTGGATCGGAGACTCTCCCTGAATATTCCAGGTGCGGCCTTCCTTATGCGTTTAGTGGAATTGTTCCTAATCTAAAGTCGCTAATTGGCTATGACGAGGACTTCTACGAGAACACAAATCGGATACATCTGCGGCTCGGAGTTACTGCTACGAAAATTCACGTCGACAGTCGGACAGTCGAACTTGACGGAAAAGATCATCTTGGGAATCAGCTCGGGTATGACAGTCTGATTCTGACGACAGGAGCTCGACCGTCCAACCTCTCTGTCCCCGGTTCCGGTCTTAGTGGCGTCTTTACGATTCGAACGATGGATGACATTGAGCATTTGGCGAATTTTCTTAAAGAAACGAAAGCTCGGCGAGCTGCGATTATTGGAGCGGGTCTAACTGGCTCCGAGATGGCTGAGTCCTTACTGTTACGAGGAATTGGGGTAATTCAAGCCGAGATAGTTCCTGAGATTCTTCCAGTCATCCTCGATCCAGATATTGCCTCATTAGTTAGAGAGAAGGGAAAGGAACATGGCGTTGAATATCATCTGGGGTCAACGCTAGACGAGATTCTAGGAGAAGGAGGAAAAGTCGCTGGGGTCCGAATTTCAGGCCAAAAATACGAAGTGGACGCTGTCGTCGTCACGGTGCGAGTTCGACCCAGTACCGAACTGGCGAAGGATGCGGGAATCGAGCTTGGGGGTTCGGGTGGAATTCGGACGGATGAACGAATGGCGACCTCAGCCAAGAATATCTACGCTGCAGGCGACTGTATCGAGACATTTGACCTAATCACTCGTCGGCATGTCTTCTTCCAGCTAGCCACAACGGCTGTGCGGCAGTCGATGGTCGCAGGCATAAATGCGGCTGGTGGCGAAGCTCACTATCCAGGGTCTACTGGCGTGGCTACTGTGAAACTGTTCGGCTTGGAGATCGCGGCTCTTGGCCCTACAAGTGCGTTGGCGGAGAAAATCGGAATTCGCTCGGTCTCGGTTAGAGTAACCGGGTCGACCCGACTCTCGTATTACCCCGGCGGCAAGGACCTCACCGTCAAGCTTCTAGCTAATCGTGAGACTGGAAAGCTTCTCGGAGCACAGCTCGTGGGCGAAGAGGGTGCAACGCTTCGAGCAAACTTCGCATCTATGGCCGCCCACCAAGGATTGACAGTTCAAGAATTTGCGGACATCGAGACGTGCTATTCTCCGCCGCTCGCTCCTGTCTGGGACCCGGTGACCATAGCGGCGCAAGCACTATTGAAGAAACTGAAGACAGCTCCAACAGCTGCCGAAGCAACAGTCGCCCACGGTTGAGCATCTCTTGAAAGTCCTAGTCTCAGACCCGATTGATGACGATGGGATCAAGATTCTCAAGGACGCAGGTTTCACCGTTGACAATCGGCCGGGTATCGACAAGACGATCCTTGCTAACATAATCGACCAGTATGATGTATTGATAGTACGGGGCCGCACGAAAGTCGACTCAGCTCTGATCCGAAACTCCCATTTGAAAATCGTCGGACGCGCTGGCGTCGGGCTCGACAACATCGATTTGCAAGCTGCCAAGGAAAGAGGAATCATTGTTCTCAATACGCCGAGCGCGCCTACAACAAGTGTTGCTGAGCTGACTGTTGGGCTAATGCTGTGCCTCCTCCGCAAGATTCCGCTCGCGGATCATAGCATGAAGGAGGGACGTTGGATCAAGAATCAACTGATGGGTGAGGAGTTGCAATCGAAGAAGATTGGTATTATCGGCAGGGCTGGACGAATCGGTAACGAAGTCTCGCGAATCCTGACTGTCGGATTCCAGGCGGACGTGCTCGGCTACGACGTTATCCGACCACGTGGAATCCCAGGACTCAGCTATGAGATCACAGACTCGATAGACGATCTATTACAGAGGTGCGATATTGTCACGATCCATGTCCCCTACTCTCCGCAGACACACAGTTTGCTCAACGAACAGCGGCTGCGAATGATGCGAGCGGGATCGTACATTGTCAACACGTCTCGTGGGGATATTGTTGAAGGCCCGGCCCTTCTGAAGGCGTTGAAAGAGGGGCGTTTGGCCGGGGCGGGACTAGACGTCTTTCACCTAGAACCGCCCGTGGACGTCTGGGAAAGGGAACTCGTCAACCTTCCAGACGGGGCAACGGTGGTTACGTGCCACATTGGAGCCGAAACCAGACAGGCCCAGAAACGTGCCAGCATTGAGATCGCTGAGCGGATCAGAGCCGAGTCTCTAAGAATTCCCGCGACGCTCTGAATAGAGCTCTGCGCGCTTGCTCAGTCAAGCGCGATTAAGTACTTTTCAGAGTAGAAAAGATAGAATCGGACGCAAGATTCGCCCAGAACAAGCCCGTATGGCAAATCCGAGAGGGATGTCCAATATTACTGCTTCATCGCGCTGGACTGCTCCAATAATGCAGGTTCGCAGAAACGGGTCACTCGCCCATTTTCGCCCGCCAAAACCGGTGATATCGCCCAGAAATGTTCCAGACAGAAAACTGGCCGTTCAAGATCTCAAAATCATTTTTTCCTCGCGAGACGAAGGTGAACCGATTCAGGAAACCGGAAAGAGCCTCGACAGCGTTGGCCGCCGCCAAATAACCGACTATGGGTAGACTCGGTTGATCAATCTTGGAAACGCGATAGCATCCCGGATATGGTCTAGCCGGCAGACCCATGAGACCAGGCGTTCGAGACCCATGCCGAAGCCCGAGTG